>Ga0315274_10001390_pt1 | contig 37203 bp, 32 predicted proteins | sample YL17G02_20_MG_FD_203700 | JGI IMG/M metagenome (GOLD analysis project Ga0315274, IMG submission 203700) | Sediment microbial communities from Yellowstone Lake, YNP, Wyoming, USA - YL17G02_20 | ecosystem: Environmental > Aquatic > Freshwater > Lake > Sediment | place: USA: Wyoming | collected...
ACCTTAGTTGGCGTATCTGAAAACCAGTTTACAATAGCCGGATCAACAAGCGATACAAACCCCGCTGACTCAGGAGTTATTACAGCTGCGTTTCCAGAGACAGCAGCTTTTGTAGCTCCATCAGGCGGAGGAAGCATAGCTCCTCCCAAAGCTACTCTCGAAGAGAAGAAAAAAATTCTCAAAGTCGCCGACTTCAACGGCGATGGACGCGTAGATTTGGGCGATTTGAGTATCTTGCTCTACTACTACGGCCATACAGGTTCTGATATCAGCCGGTATGACCTTAATGGCGACGGAAATGTGGACATCGTCGATGTTTCCATAATGCTCTATTATTGGGAAGTTACTTCGTAATAGCGACTTGTATGGCAATTTTCAAATCAAAACAATTGTATCTGACCATAGGGATGTTTGTGCTCTTTATTTGTATCTTCGCAATTTCGCGGGGTGCGCTGGCAGAAATGTCAGAGGCGTATTTTAAACCCTCCGTATCCGCACTCGCGACGAATTCGGAATTTTCCGTCGGCGTCTTTGTCGACTCGGCAGATTCTGTTAATGCGCTAGATTTAGGGATATCGTATCCTTCTGATGCGCTGAAATTTATCGGCTCCGATGCTTCGCATTCGATCGTTGCCTTCTGGCAGAGTGGAAAAGTTCTTATCTCAGAGGGACACATCAGTCTTTCCGGTGGAATACTGCCTCCGTTTCGTGGCGCGGGCGGTCTCGTTTCAACCCTTCGTTTCCGAGCGCTCAGTGTCGGAGAGCCAAAACTCTCATTTGAGAGAAGCAGTCTCTATCTCGCCGATGGTACGGGAACAAAAATTGATATTGGCTCATCTTCAATAGTGCTCTCTGTCAGTGCGAGCACTCCCGTGGCAAAACTTCCGCCTCAATCCGAGCCTTCGTCTTCGGACACGACTCCGCCCTCTCTTACAGTTCGTTTAATAAAGGATTCGGCCACTAGTAATTACCTCATCGTCTACAAGGCGAGTGATTCCGAGTCGGACATCCGTCTTGTTGAAATGCGAACGGAAAAGTGGTTGAAATGGAGTGATTGGCATGAAGTAAATAATCCAGAGGTCTTTCCGGCAGGAGCGTGGAGTGTGGAGGTGAGAGCTGTCAACGATAGCGGAGGAAAAAGTGTAGAGGCGCTCTTCGCCCCGTATATATTTTTAAAATTATTCGCAATAATTTTCCTCCTCTGTTCTTTTCTTATTTGTATCTTAAGTGTATAATAAAAAAAGGCTTATGCTAAAATCATGAAGAGCATAAAATTTTTTATTATTTTATTTGTTTATCTTTTTTTAGTGAGTAGCGTTGCGAATGCCGCGACGTTGTTTTTTTCTCCTTCCACTGGAAAATTTTTCGTTGGGTCAACATTTGATATCTCCATAATTTTGGACACGAACGGCAAGTCAGTAAATGCGCTCGCTGTCTCGCTTGCCTTTCCGCCCGATATGCTCCAGATTATCTCGCCATCGCTCGGAAAATCTGTCATCGGCATATGGACGGATGCGCCAAAATTTGACAACATCAACGGCACGATAAGTTTGCAGGGCGGCATTCCTGGCGGCATTAACGTTTCCAACGCTCTCATTTCCACGCTTACTTTTCGGGTCAAATCGGTCGGTTCCGCAATCGTAAAATTTTTGGACGGATCAAAAGTTCTTCTTAATGATGGACTTGGAACCAATGACCTTTTTCAAACGGAAAGCGCTACTTATCAACTCAAGCTTCCTCCGCCGGCAGGCCCCGCGGTTACCTCCGAAACCAATCCCAACCAGTCCGAGTGGTATCAAAATCGCACCGTCTCGTTCAGTTTTTCAAGTGGCGCCTCGGGCGTGGAGGGTTACAGCTTCATTCTTTCCGACGATCCAACAACAATTCCGGATGATATCAATCAAGGCACCAAGAATTTAGTTACCTATAACGACGTTTCAGATGGTATTCACTTTTTTCATATTAAATCTCTGCGTGATGGCATTTGGGGCGGCATTACCCATTATTCCGTTAAGATCGATTCTAACCCGCCTGCCGATTTCAAAATTAATATATCACCTTCCAGTCACACGTCAGACAGGGAACCGGTCATCCAATTCTTTACGACTGATGCACTCTCGGGTGTTGACCATTATGAAATGAAAATTATTCCGCTTTCGACGAGTAAGCCCGCTACCCTTTTTGCCGAGATAGTCAGTCCGTATATTTCCTCTGCGCTTGATAAGGGCGATTACGATGTTATCGTCCGCGCGTATGACAAAGCGCACAACTACCGAGAAGTTACACAGCGCCTTTTTACAACGAACGTAATTTTTAATTTCATCGTTGACTCGGGGGTAAGATTCGGCGACACGGTTATGCCGTGGCCTTGGGTTTGGATTATACTCACGCTTATTCTCGGCGGAGCGGGTTACGGAGGATACCGGGTGCGGCGCTGGCACCACGGCATTCACTTTGCTCATAAAGAAAAGAAATTACCCGAGAGTGTCGCTGTGCAGCTTGAAGAGTTGAAAAAATATCGCGCGAAATACGGAGGAAAGATACTAATTATTATTTTCGGCATATTGTCGCTGCTTTCCATACACTCTGCACGTCCAGCCTTTGCGCAGTCTGCCCCGCTTTCACCGCCGGTTATTTCTACTATTTCTAAAAATATTTCCGATAAGGAAATATTCTACCTTGGCGGAAAGACAGATTTTTCGGGTGAAACCGTAGTCATCTATCTGCAAAATCTTGAGACCGGCGCGACCTTGAGCGAGACAGCAGAGTCAGATAACAAAGGAGACTGGTTCTATCGCCACTCGGGATTCTTATCTCCCGGCACGTACCGCCTTTGGGTTCAGGGAAAGATCGGGGAAGGATTGAGCGCGCCTGGCCCACAGACAGATATGACAGTTATGCGTACGGCGATACAATTCGGTTCCAATCGCTTGAACTATGAGACCATCTATCTCTTCATCATCTTAATTATGCTTTTCGCAATTCTCGGACTGTTTGTTTTCATGGGTTTCCACTATTACCACGGGCGCAAAAAGCACAAATTATTTCGGAAAGAAGTTATGGAGGCCGAAGAATCAATCCGCCGGGGATTCGCGGTGCTGCGCCGGGATATTCAGGCAGAACTTGATTATGAAAGAAAGACAAGACCAAAAAAATCTTTCACCCCCGAGGAAAAAGCAAAAGAAAAGCAGACATTAAAAGATCTTGAAGCTATAGAGAAACACATAGGTAAAGAGGTTTGGGATATTTGGGGAATCGAACACACCGATTAAAATTATCACGATATGTTTTGTTTTTTTCTTTAGGAACTTTTCAACATCAAGACTCACAAAGGGTTTTTAAAATAGTTTTTTTATTCTAACCGCAATATTTGTTGTAAACGGTTTTTTTGTTGCCAATAGTGCTTTAGCCGCGCCCGAAGAAAAATCTGTATTGGTTACGGGTTTGTTGCCGGGAGTTTTGAATGTTTTATCCTTCGGAATGAATGAATTATATCTGTCAGTTATAGTATGGATTTTGGTTTTAATAGTTTTGGCAGTTATAGTAATTTATTTTGTCAAAAAAATCCGCAGGAAAAAGGTTTAGTAAAAAAACGAAAACAAAACAGTAATTTTTTGCTGTTTTGTTTTGCCCCTATTATAGATAGCTATCAGATAAGGATAATCATTCCTGATAATTACCCAGATTCGATTCCTTTTGTTCAAGAAATAGGAGGAAAAGCTAAGACAATTGTAGAAAAGTACGGCATTAAAGACCCCAGAGACTTCCATTGGAATCCTGGGAATGGGACAGCGTGTTTATGTGTTAAACAGCAGGAAAAAATCAAATTCCCACCAAGATCAACGTTAGTTTATTTTATAGAAAATTTAGTTATACTGTATTTTATGGTCTTAGTTATTTTAACGATCAAAAAAAATGGCCATGGCGTGAGTATAGCCACGGAGGTCTAGGAATACTTGAGTATCATGCCGAAAATCCGGTCGAGCAGACTAAGGATACTTTAGAAACTCTTTCAGTAGTCTTTCGCGACGATGTAAATTGGAAGAAGTACCGCAAACATATACAAAACCCAACAAAAAACAAGACGTGTATATGTGGTTCTGGAGAGCCATTTGCTCAATGCCATAATCTATCATGGCAAGGGTTGATGCGTCTTCACGATGATATCCATCGCCTCAAATTGAATGCTTATAAACTATTTTCTAAATAATGGTAAATAAAAATGAGACACCAAAATATACCCTTAAGTAGTGTCTCATTTTACGAACAAAACTGGGAAAAGTGAGACACAAATGAGACACGACCCAAACCTTCCCATTTTTCTCTAATTTGCTATAATCAACCCAGACCGAGATGCCTCGTTCTGGGAACTGCTGAAATCCCCGAATTTGTTCTCAAATTCTTAGTTCCAGACCGAGACACACCGCTAAATCCCGGGAGAAATTGCCGGAACAGGCAAATTATCCCGCCATTTTAGTACAAATAGCTATTTATGTTTTTCCCACCAGAAATAGCTTGTTGGCGAATAACATCAAAATGCAATAGAAGATGCTTCTTTTGTTATCGGCCAAATGCTAAAGATTTAAATAAGAAGTCTGTTTTTAAAATCGTTGACAAATTAGTTAATGCCGGCGTTAGGGGGATCGGTATAACTGGCGGAGAACCATTATTAAGGCAAGATATTGCTGAAATAATGAAATATATGAATAAGGTGGGACTAAAAATTTGTTTAGCCACCAATTTAGACTTTTATAAAAAGTACGCCAAATTTATTAATAAATATGTCGATTCAATAGGCATTCCTTTCGAAGGATCTTCAAGAGAAATCCACGATTCCATTAGAGGTGCCGGAAGTTTTGCCAACATTACACAATCTCTACAAAGCATCTATGATAATAGTAAAATTAAAATTTATATTACTACAGTAATAAATAAAAATAATTTTTCTGATGTACTGAATATCGGGAAATTGCTTGTTAAGTATAAAGACAGAGTAGTTCTTTGGAAATTATACGAAGTAATTAAGTATGTCGATGATAGACCATTTCAAAACATTAAAGGAAATCAAAATTTCCCCTCAAAAATTGTAAAAGCACAAATTAAGAAGCTGGAAAAGATATTTGGAGAAAATAAGATATTTTATTTGTCAGCCAAAGATAGAAGTGCCGCCTCTTTCTTGATAAATCCGGATGGCAATGTTTTACTTCCTAAAAAATTTAAGGATAAAACCAGAGATATTTTATTGGGGAATCTTTTACGAGATAAACCAATTAATATTTTCAAAAAATGGGGTAACATGATTGATTATAATAAGTATCAGTGCCATAAATGCGCACTAAAATGCTCTCAGTCGTGCCGCCAGTTGGGAAATGGGGCTGTTAGTGGTATAATAAAATAAATGGTCGAATATATAAGTAATAATATGCCAACTAATAAAAAGGGCTTATTGATTCCTATAATAGTAATTGTAGTAATTGCATTGGCTGTAGCGGCTTACTTTTTCATAATCAAAAAAGCTGCCAAGCCCATTGTTTGGGATGGTTCCTACAAGATGACTGGGACGCTGACTTGCACAGGTAACTTTCCCGGTCTCACTACCGTGCCGATGGATACAACCGTTATTGTCAGCAATAATAAGATAGTGGATGAGTCAATCGCAAAAAGTTTTGATATTGATAAGCATGGTAAGGCGACGGAGATTATAGAGCAAGCCACTAATAACGGAGTGACCAGTGACGCCAAGGCCGACTACCAGTTTTATAAGGAGGACAACGCCTATAAATTTACTGTCGATGGAACAGTGAATATAAGCGCCACGCAAAACGACCAGAAGTATTCCTCAACCTGCAGCGGGACTGTCACTGGCGTTAAACAATAATTAAATTTGTAAAACTTACATCAAATAACCTGCCTTCTAGTTTTGGGCGAGTTATTTGGTTTTATGCCGGTTTTAGCACAAAAACAGGAGATGAAGCAAAAAGTTATTAAAAAAATTCGCGTCATTATTTATGATGTCAAAGATGGCAAGCCGTATTTTTTGATTTTGCGCCGTGTTTTAAACTGGCGGGGTTGGGAATTCTTGAAAGAGACGATGAAGCCGGGTGAAACAGCGCTCCAAGCGACCAAAAGAGGAATTAAAGAGGAGACGCACCTGAAAAAATTTTGGATTGCAAAAGAACTCCATTACCAAGAAAATTGGCGGGCAATGGCTAAAAATTTTTTCATTATTTGCTTGTATATCGCGCGGGCGGATATGAAGCAGAAAATCTCGCTTAAACAAAGGATTATAGAGCATAATGGATATGCCTGGGTTGATAAAAAAACAGCTCTGAAAAAACTCACCTGGCCGAAAACGCGGAAGTTTTTCAGAAATTTAAAATTTGACTACTTAAAATATTATCCAAAGCATTTGAAGTAATATGAAAATCGCAATTTGCGGAAGCATGGCTTTTGCCAAAGAGATGTTGGATGTTAAAGATAAGCTGGAAGCTGCCGGCCACGTTTGTTTTGTTCCTTATGATACAGAGGCCCACGTCAAAGGTCTCTTAAAGAAGATAGGGGGCTCGGAAGGCGCCAAGAGAAAAATAGCCCTTGATCTTATTCGGAAGCATTATGATTTAATAAATGCTTTTGATGCCATTTTAGTTTTGAATTATAACAAGGGCCGCATCAAAAATTATATTGGCGGAAACTCTTTTTTGGAAATGGGCTATGCCTATATTATGAGGAAGAAAATTTTCTTAATGAATAGTATTCCGGAAACAACATTGATTAAACAAGAGGTTCAAACTATGCGGCCAATTATTATTCATGGCGATTTATTAAAGATAGTTTAAAATTGGACAAGTACTTTTATGAAAAAGTTTATAAAGTTGTTGCGAAAATTCCAAAAGGAAAAGTTTTGAGCTATCAAGAAGTAGCTAGGCGAGCGGGGAGCCCGCGAGCTTGTCGCGCAGTTGGCAATATTATGAATCGGCATAACATTAAAAACTTGCCGTGCCACAGAGTGATTCGTTCAGACGGCAGCGTTGGCGGCTACCGGTGGGGAACAAAGCGAAAAATAAAACGCCTCCAAGCCGAGGGCGTTAAAATATCCAAAAACGGAAAAATTATTGGTTTTAAAAGGTGAAAATTATCTCAACCGGCAGATTCAGCCGGTTGATTATTTTTTGAAAAATTTCTGGACTATCTTTTTGAAAAATTATTTTCGGCTGGCTAAAATTTTCTATCACAAACGGAATTATTTCTATTTCTTTAATCTCTGACTTTGAAAATTGAATTTGAGCGGCGATTCCTTGTTTCGTCTCCTGCGACCACATTTGGTCAAAAATAAAATTACCCAAACTATAGAAAATATAGCCCTTCTCGTATTTTTCAACTTTTTGAACAACGTGGGGATGATGGCCAATTACTAAATCGGCGCCAGCGTCAATAGCAGCATGGCCAAACTCAATTTGGCGGTCATTGGGTCCTTCTTGGTATTCGGTGCCGCTGTGCATAGAAACAATTATAAAATCCGCCGCGGCCCTAGCACTTGCTACATCTTTTTTTAGTGCCCCCACGTCCATAAAAGCAGTGCCCGGTCGGTTTTCGGCGGCCTCGTCGGTTTTTGGCACAACATCACTGTCATTATACGCTAAAAAAGCGAATTTAATCCCGTTTTTCTCCAATATTTTGTATTGATGCGCTCCTTGATAATTTTGTCCGACGCCGACATATTGGATTTTGTTTTCATCAAGAATTTTTAACGTATTTAATAATCCTTTCTGGCCGAAATCCAGCATATGATTATTAGCCAGAGAAACAACGGAAAAGTTTATTTCTTTTAAAATTGGCATCATATTTTCATCAACGCGGAAAGTTGTTTGACCCGCGTGAATTTCTTGGCCATCAATAATAGGGGATTCAAAATTGGCGAAAATAAAATCGTTTTGTTGGAACAGCGCTTGAACATTGCGGAAGGGGTAATACAAATCGTCGTTCTTTTCGATTTGGTGAGCTACGCCCCTCGAAAGCATTATATCGCCGAGAAACAGGATGGAAATTGGTGGTTGGGCTGAAGGCGAAACGCCATTTGTTAAAGTTGGCGCTATTGCAGTTTTATTTTTTATGACAATGGGGGAAATCAAAATAGCAGCTAACGATACGGCCGCTATTACTAATATCAATCCAATGATTTTCCCCAACATTTTTTTGTGAGCGGGAGACGGGATTCGCACCCGCGACCTTCTCCTTGGCAAGGAGACGTTCTGCTGCTGAACTACTCCCGCATCCATTTCATTATATATAAAATAATCTAAAAATCCAGATGAGAAAACCCCGGCCGAGAAAGGGCTGCGGGGTTGTTATTTGATGTTTTTCAAAACAAGGAGGGCCATTTTTGGGACATCGGCTTTGTCGCTTTTGTAGTTGGCGCCAGCCTTCAGCAAAATTTGGCCATAGCCATTATTGCCCGAGGAAGCGATGATAAGTCCTTTGAAGCCATTGTTTCTGGCCTCTTGAATTAAAATCATGGAGTTTGGTTTACTGCTATTAAGGCAGGCATCGAGGATAATCAGAGATATTTCCTTAGCTCGTTCTTTTAAAATATTTTTGGCCCGTTCAATGGTTTCAGCCACCAACACTTTTATTCCTTCGTCTTCCAGACATTCTTTTTGGAGCAAAGCCAGTGTTCTGCTGTCTTCAACAATTAAAACCAATTGGTTGGGCATCTTATTCTCCCGCCAATTTAATTTTTAAGAAGCAGTTTAGCGCCTTTATTTTATTCCTTGTGCCGGAGGCCAGAATCGGACTGGCGACGCCATGCTCTTCAGGCATGCGCTCTACCACTGAGCTACTCCGGCAATTAATTTATTTTAAGGTAAAAATTCAGCTATTTCAAATTAGTGCGCGCTCGAGGGCTCGAACCCCGGACCTATCGCGTGTAAGGCGATCGCTCTAACCAACTGAGCTAAGCGCGCCCAATATTAGTGCCCGGGGAGAGAGTCGAACTCTCATGAGATAAATCTCACACGATTTTGAGTCGTGCGCGTCTGCCATTCCGCCACCCGGGCTCCCTGAATTTTGACCTTGGACTTTTGAATTTTGTTTTTGTTATGAGGCCTGGGCGGGAATCGAACCCACGTGTAAGGGTTTTGCAGACCCTTGCCTTACCACTTGGCTACCAGGCCCCCACACCAATTGTTGTACCCATTCATTCCTATGTGTTTTACCACAATTGGTGTGGGGGCGGGCCCCACTTAATTATTCTTTTATTCCTCTTTTTTTATTTTTTCAAGCAACTCTTCAACTCTCTCAGCTCCTTCCTCGGTGGCGTCTAAGATGAATTTTATTTTTGGCACAGGCCGCATGTCCAATTTCTTATTTAAAAAATGCTGGAGCTGATAGACTCTTTTATTGAGATATTCTAAAACCTCCCGGCTTTTCTCCGATGGGAAAACGCTCACCGCTATTTTACTATACAAAAGATCCGGCGAAGTTTCAACCCCCAAAATTGTTACCAATGCTTCATCTGGGAATTGGCATTCGTCTTGAAAAATTTTATTCATCACCTCTAAAATAACCTTATTAACTTGTTTAATCCTGAAAGAGGTCATTAATTTTTTAAAAATCTTTTAAGTGCATCAAATTTCTCCTTTACAATTTCTTTGGAGGCCGCTTCTATGTTTAAGCGCAAGAATGGCTCGGTTTGCGACGGCCTAAGATTGAATCGCCAGTTATCAAATTCCATTGTCAGGCCGTCAAGGCGCGAAAGCCGACGGCAAGATTTCTTAAAAGTTTTTTTAATTTGGTCCACCTTCTTTTTCCAGTTATTATTTTTAAAATTTTGTTCCGGCAAGCTGGCGTATTTCTGGTAATTTTTAGTCAAATCCGCAAATTTTTGCCGGCTCTGAGTCAGACATTTCAAAAATTTTAAAAAAGTAAAAATTCCATCATCAACATAAAACAATTCTTTCCAGTAATAATGCCCTAATTTTTCTATGCCCAATCTGGCTTGATGTTGGCGCATCGCTTTTTTGAAAAAGCTGTGCCCAACGGGGGAATAAAAAATTTTACCGCGATGTTTTTTGACAATTTCTGAAATCAACGAAGTAGAACGTTCATCAACAATGATATTTTCTCCCGGATTATTTTTTAAGAGACAATCCACGAGGATGGCGCCGATAATGTCCCCCAAAATTAGTTTATTAGAATTATCAAAGACAAAAAAGCGATCAGCATCCGAATCAAAAGCAATAGTTAGGCCGCTGGCTGTTTTTGATGTGGGGGTGATGAATTTTATAGGAAATGCAGTTTTTCTAGTTATTTTTTTCAAAACCAACACTACAGGCCCGGAGGAATTCGCTACTTTTATTTTTATGTTTTTCAGATAAGCAATGTCTTTTGGAGAAAAAATCGCCTTACTTAAAATGAAATTCGTATAGTCATCAATAAAATCTTTTTTCTGGCGTTGACTTGTTGTTTTGGAAAAAACGATTGGCTGATTAAAAAGGGGCAAGTGTTTTTTTAACTCCTTTCCGGATATGATTTGCAAATCCGACCGGCAGAGTTTAAAGCCATTGCGATTTTGTGCTAAATGCGAACCCGTAATCATTATCCCAAGATTAGCATTCGTCTTTTTAACAGCAAAATATAAAATTGGAGTCGCAATTTCGCCAGCATCAATTACCAAAACTTTATTTTGGCGCAAGCCGTCAATCAGTTGGCATTTTAAAACGGAGCTGGACGGACGCGAATCAGCAGCCACCACGATTTTCATTTTGTTTTTGCCCCTTCCTAAAATTCTCGGCAAGAAATAACCCAACCTGAAAGCCGAGTCCTTATTGATTTCTCGGGGATATTTGCCCCGGATATCATAGGCGTGAAAAATTTTGGGATTGAGCTTTGCCAAATGCCGGGGTTTTCTGGCGGAATTGCTTAATAACATATAAATAGTATAGAATAAAGAGGGCGCTATTTCAATTTTTAAGTCCTTGATAAAAAATCTTTTTTAAGGTAAGATACTATTCAATATGACTACCAAACTGATAGAATTTAATAAACAGCAATTGCGCACGGATTTGCCGGAAATTAAGCCGGGAATGCAAATCCGCGTTTACGAAAAAATCAAAGAAGGCGATAGAGAGCGGCTTCAGGCCTTTGAGGGCATTGTGATTGCCAGAAAGCACGGTAAAGGTTTAAGCGCTACCATGACAGTTCGGGCCATTATTTCGAGTGTGGGCGTGGAAAAAATTTGGCCAATCCATTCTCCAAAAATTGCTAAGATTGAAATTTTAAAAGCGCCTTTAGTGCGCCGAGCCAAACTTTATTTTTTACGCAATCTTTCGCCTAAGAAAACTCGCAAGAAACTTTCGGTTTTCAAAACAATTGTGCTTCCATCCAAATCCGAAGAACAAATAGAGACCGAGCAAACCGCTTCAACATCGCCGGAATAGTCAGATATTAAAATTCTGCATTTTCATTTTGAATTTTACATTATTTTGCCCAGGTGGCGGAATTGGTATACGCGTACGTTTGAGGGGCGTATGGAGCAATCCTTGAGGGTTCGAGTCCCTCCCTGGGCACGAGCGAAAAAAGTCAAAAGGTTTAAAACTGCTTAGGCAGTTTTTTGATTTTTTATCTGATGATATAATATAAATGGCATTAAAAATTTATGGGAAAAAAATTATCTAAAAAGAATATTGTCGTTATCGGCGGAGGCACCGGTGTTTTTGTGGTTTTGAGCAGTTTGAGAAATTATCCATATAATCTTTCGGCCATTGTCACAATGGCCGATGATGGTGGATCAACTGGAATTTTGCGGGAAGATTTTGGTATTTTGCCGCCCGGCGATGTTCGCCGCGCCTTAATTGCACTTTCGCATTCGGATAATAAAATATTATCCCGACTTTTTAATTATCGGTTTAAAGAGGGCAGAGGTTTGAGTGGGCACAGTTTTGGCAATTTGTTTTTAACTGCCTTAGAAAGGTTAACTGGTGATTTTAACCGTGGCATTGTAGAGGCGGGCAAAATTTTGAACATTAAAGGAAGCGTAATCCCCGTGGCTTTAAAGCCCACCCATCTCATGGCCTTATTAGAAAATGGTAAAGTTATTAAAGGGGAAACTAATATTGATATCCCCAAGCATAATCCCGAGTTTAAAATCAAGAAAATTTGGCTGGAACCAAGAGCGCGGCTCAATCCTGAGGCGGTCAAAGCTATTAAAAACGCAGATTTCGTCATTATTGGCCCTGGCGATCTCTACACCAGTATTTTGCCCAATATTTTAGTCGCTAAAATGAAAGAGGCGCTTAAAAAAAGCCGGGCCAAGAAGCTTTATATCGTCAACATTATGACTAAATATGGCGAAACTAATCATTTTCAGGCCTCGGATTTCGTTACGGAAATCGAAAAATATCTTGGGAGGGGCGTTTTAAACCATGTCTTAGTGAATATTGAGCGACCCGATACCAAAAGGTTGAAGAAATATCGGGAAGAAAAGGCGGAATTTGTGGAATTTGATGGAGAAAACCTGAAAAAGTTTCCCTATAAAATTATCAAAGCCAAAATTTTACGGCCACGAGGCCTATTGAGACACGATTTTTGTAAATTAGCAAGAGTTTTGTGGAATTTAGTTTCTTCTTAAAGTTATCCACAATTTTTTTAAAATTATTTTTTGATATAATAGAAGCGAAGGAGAAAAATAATAATAAAATTATTGTTTTTCGACTGAGCGATATTACATCTGTGAAACAGATATAATCGAAGAGAGGGGAAAAGTGGAAATATTATTTTTACTTTTCAACCGAACGAGATTACATCCGCGAAGCGGATATAACTGAAGCGGGACAACTTCGATTTTTTAAATTTATGTCAAACGGCAAATTTCATAATCCGTTTCGAAAAATAAGAAAAAGAGACGGTCGGATCTTAGCTTTTGATAGTTCCAAAATCACTGACGCTATTTTTAAGGCCGCCGAAGGGGTGGGTAGGCCCGATTATCCTCTAGCCAAATCTTTAATGGAGGAAGTAGTGCGACGGTTAGCTAAAAAACTTAGGATTCAGCATTCCTATGTTCCTTCAATTGAAGAAATTCAAGACACCGTTGAGCAAGTTTTAATAGACCGGGGCCAAGCAAAGATTGCCAAGGCCTACATTCTTTATCGTCAGAAGCGGTCGGAAATTCGAAAAGAGAAAGCCCAAGTTCTTAACAGAGAAGCCATTGACGAAGTTGATAAAAAATTTGACCTTAACGCCCTTCGGGTTTTGACTTCGCGCTATCTGCGAAAAGATAGTCACGGTAATGTGGTGGAATCACCCAAAGAATTATTTACGCGCGTGGCGGTTCACACCACTCTGCCGTCTCTTTTTTATGATAAAGCGGTTTTAAAAAAACGCGGCCGCACCGTTGAACATCGATTTGAAGAATTCATCCCAGAGAAACTTGAAGGAAAATTTAAAATCGGTAATTATATTTTGAATCGTTTTCATCTGGAAGGATTAAAAAAATTGTATGATCGGTTTAACCGCGAACAAAAACTGAAAATTTCTTGGTCAAAATTTTTAGAAAAACTTAAAGACGGATATTTTGATAAATACGCTTCGGAAACAGAAAATTTTTATAATTTAATGGTTTCCAGAAAATTTATGCCCAATACGCCGGCCCTGGCAAATTTCGGAAGAGTTTTCGGAATGGGTTCGGCTTGTTTTGTTTTAGACATTGAGGATTCCATTGACAGCATTATGGATACTTTGAAATCCGCTTCTATGATTTTTAAATCAGGCGGCGGTGTCGGTTATAATTTTTCTAAATTGCGACCAGAAGGCGATTTTGTCCGCTCCACTGGCGGCTTCGCCTCCGGCCCCATCAGTTTTATGAGTCTTTATGACCGGATGACCGAAGTGATTAAACAGGGAGGAATCAGAAGGGGAGCAAATATGGGCATTTTAAACATTAATCATCCGGACGTTGAAGCATTTATTCGCTGTAAAAGCGCCAATCAGGCAATGCAGAATTTCAATCTCTCGGTGTTGGTGTTGCCGGAATTCTGGGAATATTACAAAGAAAACAAGCCATACCCAATGATTAATCCCCGGAGTAATCAAGTGGTAAAATATGCGGACCCAAGAAAACTTTTGGATCTGGTTGCCTATCAGGCGTGGGAATCAGCCGAGCCAGGAGTGATTTTTTATGACCGCATCAACGAATTTAACCCTTTGATGAAAGCTCTCGGGCCGGTGACCGCCACTAATCCTTGCGGCGAGGTTTTGCTCTATCCTTATGAGTCTTGCAACCTTGGCAGTATTAATCTCTGGGCGTTCATTAAGCCAAATCACAAACATGATAAAATGTTTTTTGATTGGCAAGATTTTTCTAAAACTGCGGAGTCGGCCACTCGGTTTTTGGATAATGTCATTGACATTAATAAATATCCTCTGTCTCAAATTGAAGAGGTGACTTTGAAAACGAGAAAAATAGGATTGGGGATAATGGGTTTGGCAGACACGCTTTTTGAATTGCTGATTCCATATAACAGTGATGAGGGTTTGAAATTTATGGAACGCATAACCGAGACGTTAAATTATAATTCCAAAAAAGCTTCTGTTAAATTGAGCCAGGAACGAGGACGTTTCGCTTTGTTTGACAAATCTTTTTATCCGGATGGCAAAATGCCTTTTGCCAGCTTCAAAGATAAAAAATCTTGGCATTTTGATTGGCGGACTTTAGTTCGGAAAATAAAAAACCACGGCCTGCGCAATACTTTTACCACCGTTTTGGCGCCGACCGGTTCTATCTCTATGATTGCCGGTTGTTCTTCGGGAGCGGAACCGAATTACAGTTTAGTTTTTGAAAAAAATGTGGCAGTCGGCAGTTTCTATTATGTTAATCCGGTCTTTGAGCGTTTGCTGTTGCGTTTCGGTTTATTCAATGACTATCTTCTGAGGAGGGTCATTAATGGTGGCGGCAGTATTCAAAAAATCAGCACCATTCCTTTGCGATTAAAGAAAGTGTTAGTGACGGCAATGGACATCAAACCCGAAGATCATATCCGAGCTTTGGCCGCCATGCAAAAATGGATAGACTCCTCCATTTCTAAAACTAATAATTTGCCGACTGATGCCAAACCCGAGGATATTAAAAATATTTATCTTTTGGCTTATAAGCTGGGATGCAAAGATGTAACTGTTTTTCGTGACAAATCTATTAAAAACCAAGTGCTGGTAGCCGGTCGCCAGAAAGTAGCCAAGAAAAAACTTAAAGGCAAACAGTCGGAATTTGTGGCGAAAAAAGATATTAAAGCCGAAGGATTTTCCATTTATTACCAGCCCAATGTGATTGAGGCCTTGCCTATGGAGGCGAAAAATCTCGCTAATGATAAAAAGTTTTGTCCCAATTGTCATACGGAATTGGTGAATCAGGAAAAATGCCACGCTTGTCCGGTTTGCGGCTGGGGACTGTGTTCTTGAATAAATTCAAGGTTCAAATTATATATGCATCGGCCGGATAAATTTTTAATTAATGTCGCGGCTTTTGGCTCCGGCATTTTTATTACCTCATTTTTCTTTATTTCCTGGTTTTGGATTTTAACAGTTCTTGTTTTGCTTTGCGGTTTTGGCCTTTTCTTTTTTCTTTTTCAAAAAAAGTTTCTTCCCTTTGTTGCATTGGCTTTTTCTTTGGTTTTAGGTGTGATTTTTTACCAAACTCAAGATTATTTTGCGCGGCAAAATTCCAGCGCGCCATTGAATAGTCAAGATGTCATTGGCATCAAGGCCGTTATTGATGAAGAACCAGAAATAAAAGATTCATCGCTTTGGCTGCGACTAAAATTAATTGATGGACACCAAGGTCGCGTTTTGGCGAAAGTCAGGCCATATTTAGAAAATTTTCAATATGGCGACGAGGTGGCCATCCAAGGAAGATTTGAAGAGCCGAAAAATTACAATGACTTTGATTTTAGAGCGTATTTAGCCAAAGATGGAATTTATTCCGTGGTTGATTATCCCGAAATTATCGTCACCGGACACAATCAAGGGTCTCCTCTTAAATCTTTTCTATTCAAAATTAAAAATCAATTTCAGGAAAAAATTGATAAGTTTTTGCCGGAACCGGAAGCCAGCTTTTTGGCTGGTCTGATTTTGGGCGAACGCCAAAGTTTGGATAAAGATTTAAAAACCAACCTCCAAAAAAGCGGCACCAGCCACCTGATTGCGCTTTCCGGTTATAACATTACCATTATTGTTGGAGCGGTTTTATCCTTATTTTTGTTTTTGGGTTTTCATCGGTCTTGGGCCTTTTGTTTCTCCGTCATTGTTATTATCCTTTTTGTTTTAATGACTGGTGCTTCTGCCTCTATTGTTCGGGCCGCAATAATGGGTACCTTGGCGATGTTTGGCCAGCGAATAGGCCGGCTTTATCATAGCCGCAATGCTTTGTTTTTGGCAGCTTTGATTATGACCATTCTTAACCCCAAAATTATCCGTTTTGATTTTGCTTTCCAGCTTTCTTTTATGGCGACCCTGGGCCTGATTTATTTTGAGCCGCTTTTTGAAAAAATAATTCGGGCGGATGTTAAATCATTTTTGAATTGGAGAGGGGTTTTGGCGCTAACGCTCTCGGCTCAAGCGGCGGTGCTGCCCCTTTTAATTTCTCGTTTTGGCTATTTTTCTTTGGTGGCGCCCCTAACCAACATTCTCATTTTAATTTTTATTCCTACTACCATGCTTTTTGGATTTTTGACAGGGATCTTGGGTTTTATTTTTTCAGTTTTGGGCCAGATTCTGGCCTGGTTCAGTTACCCCCTCCTTAAATATGAAATTTCCGTCATTAATTTTTTTGGCAGTTTGAAATTCAGCGGTTTTAATTTGGGCTCTTGGCGAGAAGCAGCTTTTTGGCTGGGCGTCGGTTTGGTGGCGTTTTTATTTGTTCTGGCCCATAAACGAAATAGAACTTATGCAGCGACTTAATTATAAAATTTTAATTTGCGCCTTTTTGATTTTGGTTGGTTTAAATGTTTTGGTTTGGTGGGCGATTGGTTTTGGCCCCCACTATCCGGAATGGGATTTCTTAAATGTTGGTCAGGGTGACGCTTCTTTATTAAAATTTCCCAATTCGGGGAAAATATTGTTAGACGCCGGTCCCGATCAGTCAATTTTAGGTGCCTTGGGTCGCAGTCAGCCATTTTTTGACAGAAACTTGGATGTTTTGATTCTTTCTCATGCCAACCTGGATCATTACGCGGGACTTTTTGATGTTTTAGAGCATTATCAGCCGCAAGTTTTTGCTTATAATGGACTGCCCGGTTCAAGCGCCACTTTCCAGAATCTATTGGAAACGTTAAAAATGAAGCAGATTCCCATCATTGAAATTTCCGCCGGCGACAAAATTAAAATCGGGGGCAATCAATTGACCGTTATTTCGCCCGCTAGTCAAGCGCTTAATTCGTCCGACATTAATAAAGGTTCGCTGATCTTGGTTGGGCAGATTAACAATTTTAAAATTTTATTGTTGGGCGATGCCGAAGCTAATCTAATCAGTAAATTTGGTCAAAATTTAAAATCCGACATTGTTAAAATAAGCCACCACGGCTCTAAAACTGGAACGAGCGAGAAACTGCTTAATTTAATTGCACCAGAAATTGCTTTAATCGGCGTTGGCAGAGAAAATCGCTTTGGTCATCCCGCTCAAACCGTCATTGATTTATTAAAAAAGTCCGGAATAAACGTATTCCGGACCGACGAAGATGGAAATATTAAAATAATTTTTGAGCCAGAACTGAAATTAATCAGAAATTATTAAAGCCACTTCTTTATTTTTGCTACAATAAAGAAGGTAAATGATACCACTAACATTATTGTGAGAACTATCCAAAACCCCAACGGGTTGTCGGCCAGCGGTATGCCACGCATACTCAAACCAAAAACATTGGCAATTAGGGAAAGGGGCAAAATAATAAAAGTGGTGACTGTGAGCAACTTCATAATGTTATTAGTTTTGCTTTCGAATAAGGCGTTGTTGGTGGCCTCCAAAGATTCGGCTGTTTCTTTGAGATTATTAAGAGCATCCCAGATTTTTTCATAATCGCCGAGCAAATCATTAAAATATATTTCTATATCTTTTCCGAAAAATCTTGCGCCCTTGGCGAGGAGCGATTCCAAAACGGCTTTTTGCGGCCGAGTGATGGAGCGTTGGTCCAGAATATCCCGTTTCACAATGGAGATTTCTTTAATCATTTCTTTCTCTTTCTCTTGGAACATTGACTCTTCTATTTTTTGAATTTTTTCATTGATGTGGGCTAATTGCCGCAAAGAAAAACTGAGGCCCCTTTCTAGAATTTCGTAAAGAAGGTGACCGGTGCTTCTCTGTAAAAATTGTTCGCGATTGGTCAGATTCCTTTCAATGGTTGCAAACAATTTATCAATCGGTTCAATGGAGTGGTAGCGGCTGGTAATGAGGCAATCTTTGGTAATGAGAAAATCAATTTCGGTGGATTGTGACGTTCGGCGCAGCGCGTCGTAAACCGGCAGCTGATAGACGACAAACAGGTAATTATCGTAAATTTCAACTTTAGAGCGAGTGGAAGGAGGGATTATCTCGCCCAAAATCAGGGGATGGAATTTAAAATTTTTCGCGAGATAGTCAATATCGTTTTGTTTTGGATTAACAATGTCAATCCAGGTTATTTTTGACTGCACCTGTTTTATCATATAATACATTATATAAAAATTATTGACCGGCGACAAGGCATAAGAGTTGCTTCATTCATCCCTACGGGATTGACAAGCCCGTTTTTATTTGCTACATTATTTAACAATGCACTTAAGTTTTGAATTTCGAATTTTGAATTTGGAATTTATTATTGTATGCCAACCATCAATCAATTAATCAAAAAAGGAAGAACCAAAATTGCCCACAAGACCAAGGCGCCGGCCTTGAGCTTCGGCTTCAATCTTAAAAAAAATAGGCCGGTTGATTATCCCTCATCGTTTAAGAGAGGGGTTTGTTTGAAAGTTTTTACGATAACGCCCAAAAAACCAAATTCAGCTCTGCGGAAAGTGGCAAGAGTTAGATTAACGAACGGCATGGAAGTGACTGCTTATATCCCGGGAGTCGGCCATAGCTTGCAGGAACACTCGGTGGTGATTTTGCGCGGCGGCCGCGTCAAAGACCTGCCCGGCGTCCGTTATCATATTGTCCGAGGCATCTTGGATACCACCGGCGTGGAAGGTCGCAAACAGCAAAGATCAAAATATGGTGCCAAAACGCCAAAATAAGTTATTGTATGCGAAGAAAAAGAAGTTTTAAAAAAACATTTGAACCCGATATTGTTTATTCCCGGCCTGAGTTCACGCGGCTTATTAATTATTTAATGGAAGAAGGCAAAAAAGCAGTGGCAGAGAAGATTTTTTATCAAGCGCTCGACTTTATTAAAGAGAAAACCCAAAAAGATCCGGTCGAGGTGGTTGAGGTGGCTTTTAAAAATACTACACCCTTATTGGAGGTGAAATCGCGGCGCATCGGCGGCGCTAATTACCAAGTGCCTCAAGAAGTGCGCGGCGAAAGAAAATTCGCCCTGTCTTGCCGCTGGATTCTTCAGGCGGCCCGAGCGAAAACCGGGAAACCAATGTATGAAAGATTGGCTGAGGAGTTTATAGCCGCGGCAAACAACGAGGGCGCGGCGGTTAAAAAGAAACTTGACACTCATCGTATCGCCGAAGCGAATAGGGCCTTTGCCCACTTCGCCAGATAGCCATTTATGCCTCGACCCTATCCCATAGAAAAAACACGAGATATCGGCATAATTGCTCATATTGATGCCGGGAAAACAACCGTCAGTGAACGGATTCTTTTTTATACCGGCATTTCTCACAAAATCGGAGAAGTTCACGAAGGAGAAGCAATTATGGACTGGATGGAACAGGAGAGGGAGCGGGGAATTACCATTACCTCTGCCGCGACCACTTGTTTTTGGACCCAAACTTATAAAAAAACCGCTGACCAAGAAGATAAACAAAAAGGTCAATATCGGATTAATATCATTGACACGCCGGGCCACATTGATTTTACCGTGGAAGTGCAGCGCTCTTTGCGGGTTTTGGACGGCGCCGTGGTTGTTTTTGACGGGGTTTCCGGCGTTGAGCCGCAATCGGAAACGGTCTGGCATCAAGCCGACAAATTCAAAGTTCCGCGCATCTGCTTTATTAATAAATTAGACCGCTTGGGAGCCAGTTTTGAAAACTCTTTGCAATCCATTCGGGAGCGATTAACACCGAACGCTATGCCGGTCCAGATTAATATTGGTCTGGAGGATAAGTTTGAAGGAGTAATTGATTTAATTCGAATGAAAGCTTATCATTTCTCCGGCGAGCACGGCGAAATTATTGAAGAGTCGGAAATCCCAGCCAATCTTTTGGAAGAGGCAAGGCAATCTCGCCACAAATTGGTGGAAAAAATTGTTGAGCAGGACGATGAATTAATGAGCCGCTATTTGGAAGGCAAAGAGCCGACCGAAGATGAATTGCGCGGAGTTTTAAGAAAAGCAACTATTGATTATAAAATTGTTCCGGTTTTTTGCGGCAGCGCCTTAAGAAACAAAGGCGTTCAATTTGTTTTGGATGGAGTGGTGGACTATCTTCCTTCGCCTATGGATTTGCCGCCTGTTACGGGTTTTGACCCCCATACTAATGCTGAAATAATTCGCCATCCCGACGACAGCGAACCATTTTCTGCTTTGGCGTTTAAAATTGCGACCGACCCATTTGTCGGCACTTTGACTTATTTCCGCGTTTATTCCGGCACCTTAAAGCGCGGCACTTATATTTTGAATTCTGCCAAAGGAGATAAGGAAAGAATTGGCCGGGTTATGCGGATGCATTCGAACCATCGAGAAGAGGTGGAAGAAGTTTTTGCCGGTGATATTGCAGCCATTGTCGGTTTAAAAAACACAACTACCGGCGACACTTTGTGCGACCCGGACCATCCGATAATTTTGGAGAAGATTGAATTTCCGGAGCCGGTTATTTCCATGCGCATTGAACCTAAAACCAAAGCCGACCAAGAGAAGATGGGCATTGCTTTGAAAAAATTAGCCGAGGAAGACCCGACTTTCCAGGTCAAAGGCGATCTGGAGACGGGCGAGACAATTATTTCGGGAATGGGCGAATTGCACTTAGAAGTTTTAGCCGAAAGAATGCGCCGAGAATTTAAAGTTGAGGCTGATACCGGCAGGCCCCAGGTGGCTTATAAAGAAACCATTAAGAGTTCGAGCGAAGCCGAGGGCAAATACATTAGGCAGTCCGGCGGCCGCGGTCAATATGGTCATGTTTGGTTGAAAGTAGAGCCGATGGAGCGTGGACAAAAATTTGAATTCGTTAACGCCATTAGAGGAGGAACTATTCCCCAGGAATTTATACCGCCTGTTGAAAAAGGCATAAAAGAGGCAATGGAAAAAGGAGTGATAGCTGGCTATCCGATGCAGGATATCCGGGCGACTCTTTATGACGGTTCTTTTCACGAAGTGGACTCTTCGGAATTCGCTTTCAAAATCGCCGCTTCAATGGCTTTTCAGGAAGCGGTTCGGCGTTCCAGCCCGATTCTTTTGGAGCCGATTATGAAAATTCAGGTTATTGCTCCAGCAGAGTTTTTGGGAGATGTTACCGGTGATTTAAATTCCAAAAGAGCCCGGATTGAACAGATTTCTGACAGGATGAATACCAAGGTGATTGATGCCAAAGTGCCTTTGGCGGAAATGTTTGGCTATGCCACGAAATTGCGCTCAATGACGCAAGGTCGCGGCTTCTTTACGATGGAATTTGACCACTATGAAGAGGTGTCCAAAAACATTGCTGAACAGATTATCGCCGGAAGGAAATAACGGTTAGTTTAATTTTGCGTTATAATCATAGATATGGACAAACAAAATTCAACTGTAGAAAAATTAGCAAAAATTTTAAGGTGCGACAAAAACACGCTTCTGGAACTGGATAAAAAAATGAGCGCCTTAAGCGGCAGAAGCGGCGTCTTGGATAAAATTTTGGAAGAAAATAATAACATTATTGATGATCGTCTGGCGCGGCTGGGGCTTAATCGTCAAACTCCAGCCAAGGATGTTTATAGCGCCCTAATCAAAAAAATTTATTTAGATGACCAGGTTTTTGTCCAGAAGCTCGGCAATGTTTCAGCCGCTAAGGCAGAAGATTGTCAGAAAGTTTTAAATGCGATTAAGGGCAGCGTGGCCAAGCTCAATGGCTATTTTTTGAAAAAAGACAAAGCCAGAGAATTATTAATGAAGGAACCCCCCAAAAACATCCTACAGGCTTTAAATTATAAAAACGTTGAAGAGATGCTGGCGGCTGAAGATATTTTTGAAATTTTTGCGGCCCTGCGCTTCATTGAAAACAACGATTGGCTGAATAATGTTTTTTTCAAACAGTACGCAAATTTAACCCCAAATGATTTTGAAGAAAGAGAGGTGGAACTTCGAGCCTTGGGTCAAAGATGGTCAAGGGCAGCTGAAAGTTTCGTCCAAAGAAAGTACCACAATATCAGCCACCTCAAGGAATTTGGAGTGATTTTTGTAATACCCGTCTCCTTGAACATCCCCGGCGAAATTTTGCGGATGATTTCTCTGGTTTACCATTATTATTATGAAGTAAAATTTTATTCGGATATTTTCAAAACTTTCAGTCGAGAATCGGATTTCGCCCAAAAATTGATTTTGACGCTCAAAGGCGATTTGCCGAACGAAACGTTGCCGGCCTCAAATAAAGCAGAGTGGCTGATTATTCAGCAGTATTTGGCCAAAAACGACGAAAATGACCATCGGCTTTTTGAGCCGCATATTAATCCTGAAGTTATTCATTGGGAGCAATCCGAAAAAGAAATAATTAAACTCGGTGAGGCCGTCAGTGGCATTGAAGAGGATTTCACTTTTTGGGATAATCTCGGCTGGGTGGGCGATTATTTTACAACAGAAGTTGGCATTGATATTTTGGTCAGTTTTAATTTGGTTGACTCCGTGATGGCGTTGGTTAAAGAAAAAGAAATGATTAAATATTTATATCATCACCAAGAAGCGCTGTGGAATAAAATTTTTATTGGGTATTTGGGCGAAGAAGAGCTGAAAAATCAAATAAAAAATAGTCTCTTAAAAGGGTATATAGAATTATAATGAGGCATAATGTTTAAATTAAAGGAGGCTGCTTTTGGGGGCGGGAAGTCAATTTTTGGCCGTTTCCCTCTTGGTTTTTGCTAAAAAATTTGCTATAATATAAATATCAAAATGCCTAAAAAATCTAGTAAAAACGCTGAAAAAACGGCCTCGAAAGGGTACAAAAATGAAGCGGTTTCGGCAGTAATGCCGAAGCCGTCTTCAAGCTACGAAGCCAAAGATATTTTTGTTTTGGAGGGTTTGGAGCCGGTTCGCAAAAGGCCGGGAATGTACATCGGCTCAACCGGGATTGACGGCTTGCACCATCTTATTTTTGAGGTGGTGGACAATGCCATTGATGAAGCAATGGCCGGCTTTGCCAAGAATATTGAAGTTCGGATTTATGACAATCATCGGGTTTCAGTTCAAGATGATGGACGCGGCATTCCAATTGACACTCATCCTCAAACCAAAAAGTCATCATTGGAAACAGTGATGACGATGCTTCATGCCGGGGCCAAATTTGACAACCGCTCTTATAAAGTTTCCGGCGGTCTCCATGGGGTTGGTGTTTCGGTGGTTAACGCCCTTTCCGGTTCAATGCGGGCTGAGGTTTGCCGCAGCGGCACCAAATATGCTCAGGATTATAAGCGCGGCAAGCCGCAGGGAGCGGTCAAAAAAATCGGCAGCTGTCAAATCAGCGGCACCACCGTTTCTTTCGAGCCCGATTCAGAGATTTTTGAAGATAAGAGCGGCAAGATGCCGGAATACGATTTTAAAAAAATTGCCGACCATTTGCGCGATCAGGCATTTTTGACTCCCAAGGTCAGGATTAGATTGATTGATAGCCGCGACGACAGCGTTAATTTATTGGATTTTTATTTTGAAGGCGGCGTTGTTTCTTTTGTGCAACATCTGATTCGCGGCGAGAAATCCCTCCAAGATAATATTTTTTATGTTGGCAAATCCTATGAGGATATTTTAGTTGAGGTTAGTTTTGTTTATACCGAAGATATTCAAGGACTGGAACTTTGTTTTGCCAATAACATTCGAACGACGGAGGGCGGTATGCATTTAACTGGTTTTCGGACTGCTTTGACTCGTGTACTTAATGATTATGCCCGCCGGGAAGATTATGTCAAAGAAAATGAGGAGGGTTTGGTGGGCGATGATGTTCGCGAGGGTATTACCGCAGTTATTTCCGTGAAATTGCCCCAGCCACAATTTGAAGGTCAGACCAAAACCAAGTTGGGGAATCCCGAGGCGCGTACTGCCGTAGAAGCGGTTTTGGCTGACGGCCTCAAAGATTTTTTGGAGAAAAATCCTCAAGACGCCAAGAAAATCCTGGGAAAATGCTTGCTGGCAGCCAAAGCGCGCAAAGCAGCCAAAGCAGCCAAAGAAACCGTATTGCGGAAAGGGATTTTGGAGGGTTTGACCCTGCCCGGGAAACTCACTGACTGCAGCAGCAAAAATCCGGAAGAATCCGAATTGTTTATTGTTGAAGGCGATTCTGCCGGCGGCTCGGCCAAGCAGGGCCGGGATCGCAGATTTCAGGCGATTTTGCCGCTCAAAGGCAAAATCCTTAATGTTGAAAAATCCCGGCTAAGCAAAATTATTGAATCAAAAGAAATAAAATCTTTGATTATTGCTTTGGGCACAGCCATTGCCGAAGAGTTTGACATTAGTAAACTTCGTTATCACAAAGTTATCTTAATGACCGATGCCGATGTGGACGGCGCCCACATCCGTTCTTTGCTTCTCACTCTTTTCTTTCGTTTTTTGCCGGAAATAATCAGCCAGGGCCATCTTTATGTTGCCCAACCTCCCCTTTATCGGCTGCAGAAGGGCAAAGAGATTTACTATGCCTATCTGGAAGCGGAAAAAGAGGCACTGCTGAAAAAGTTAGTTTCCGGCGTCAAAGAAAACATCAATCTGCAGCGCTATAAAGGTTTGGGCGAAATGAATCCGGAACAACTTTGGGAGACCACCATGGATCCGGCGCATCGCCTGCTGAAACTGGTGACTATTGATGACGCCAAAGAGGCGGATAAAATTTTTGACACTTTAATGGGCGACGAAGTGGCTCCGCGCCGCCATTTCATTCAGGTTCACGCCAAAGCAGTCCGCAATCTTGACATTTAGCCGGGAAATTCTTATTCTGGAATTATTACTATGTTGACCAAAATTAAAACATTTTTTAAAGAAGTGAGATTGGAATTTAAGCGCGTTAATTGGCTCACCAGAAAAGAAACCATTCGATATACTTTAATTGTAATTGGTCTCTCTTTGGGAGTGGCCATCTTTTTGGGATTTTTCGATTTTCTCTTTAATTTTCTCTTGACCAAGTTTATTATCTAAAATGCCAAAACACAAAGAATCGCAGGAAAAAAGTTGGTATGCCGTCCATACCTACGCTGGTTATGAAGATGCGGTGGCCCGTTATTTAAAACAGCGGGTGGAATCTTTGGATATGCACGACAAGATTTTTAACATCGTCGTCCCCAAGGAAAAGAAAATTAAAATAAAAGGCGGCCGGCGCTACAGCACCGAAGAAAAGGTTTATCCCGGCTATGTTTTGGTTGAGATGATTTTAAACGATGATTCTTGGTACGTGGTTAGGAATACCCCTCGGGTTACTGGTTTTATCGGCGCCGACTCCACAACGCCAACGCCCTTGTCTGAAGAAGAGGTGTCAGAAATTATGAAAAGAACCGGCGCGGAAGAGCCGAAATACAAGATTGATTTGCGGGTGGGCGATGTGGTGAAGATTACAGACGGACCATTTAAGGATTTCGACGGCAAGGTGAGTGAGTTGGAAGAAGAAACAGCCAAGGTTAAGGTTTTAGTTTCTATTTTTGGTCGCGAAACGCCCGTGGAATTGGATTTTCTTCAGGTGAAGAAGATTTAAGGGCTTTATCTAAATTTTCAAGCTAAAAGCGCAGAAAATTTAGCAATAAAACCTTAACCGAGCACTCAACTTATGATGTATTATGTATATTTCATCAGAAATAAAAAACTAGTGAAATATATATAGGATACACCCAAGATTTAAAAAGAAGATTCAAAGAGCATAATGATAAATATCCGGAATTGATATACTATGAAGCGTATAAAAATAAGTTGGACGCTCAAAACAGAGAAAGAAAATTAAAAGAAAGAGGTCAAAGTATAAGATGGTTAAAAAGTCGCATCAAGCACAGTCTAATAAATTAACAAGTTGAGTGCTCGGTGCTGAATTTAGTAATTAAATTTACTTCATTCAGCAAGCTCCATTCATAAATTTAAACTAAATTCGCATGGCAAAAAAAATCAAAACAATTATTAAACTTCAAATTCCAGCTGGCGCTGCCACTCCTGCGCCGCCAGTTGGTCCGGCTTTGGGCCAGCACGGTTTAAACATCGGAGAATTTTGTTCTAAATTCAATGAAGCGACAAAAACTCAGGCCGGCGACATCATTCCGGTAGAGATTACCATTTTTGAAGACCGTAGCTACGGCTTTAAATTAAAAACTCCGCCGGCCTCTGATTTGTTACGCAAGGCAGCTGGCATTCAAAAAGGCTCTGGCGAGCCGCACAAAAATAAAGTGGGCAAGGTGAGCCGGGATAAAATTCGGGAAATTGCCGAAAAGAAAATGGCGGATTTGAATACCAATGATATTAAGGCGGCGGAAAAAATTATTGAGGGGACAGCCAGAAGTATGGGCATCGAAATTACGGATTAAAATTTTATCTCACTCCCACGTCTAATTAGGCGTGGGAGTTTTGTTTGACAAAAACATTTTATCATCTAATATAAAATCAGCTATTTTTTGAAAATAAAAAACGATATAATATGAAGGTAATGAAAGGAGAAGATTATGAAAGTAATTTATTCAACTGAGGCTAATTGCTATGCCAAATTCATTTTGATTGAAGGGTTGAATGGCTCGGGCAAGACCACCCAGGCTAAAAAACTGACGGAAAACTTGAAGCAAAACGGCATCCCCGCGGTTTTTAACCACGAGCCAAGCGCAGGCATATTTGGCCGGATTATTCGCCAGCTCGTTGATCATGCTCAAGTGGATAGCCGTCTTTTAAAAGAAGCTAAGGAAGCTGTTGCTCAGTGTTTAGAGGTTACGAACGGTAATCCGCGGTCACAGCGGCAATTCCTCGGTCTGCTTCTTAATGTTTTAAATGCCTTGGGAATGGCTCGAAAGTTGAGCGAATGGGAAAAGCAGATTATTTTTATTGCCAACCGCATTGAGGATATCCGTGACAATATTTTGCCCAACCTGCGCAAGGGTTTGTGGGTAGTTCAAGATCGCTATGATATTTCTTGTTATAGCCACGGCATGTCCAATGACGTTGATTTCACCAAATTATTGGAACTGCATCAGAGAGCCCTCAATAATTCCTACTTGGCGCCGGATGTTATTTTTTACTACTGGCTGCCCATTCCAGTGGCTCTGGAGCGATTGCGCGTTTCGGGGAAAATCATCGATTTCTACGAGAACAAAGAAAATCTGGAACGAATTGAAAAAGCAAGCCGCGAAATTCTGATGTTTACCGATGAAAATCCCGAGCCCCATCAAGCTCTTGTCAAGGAGTTTAAGATGGGCCAGAATACCCATAAGGTCATTATTATCAATGCCGAACCGAGCATTGAAGATATTGGAAAGGAAACGTGGCAATATGTCAGAAATACCTTTGGCATCTAAGAGTCCGAGAGTTTGCAACCATACCAGCGTGGGAGTGGTTTTGGTCAATTCTGATTCCAAAATTTTGTTAATTGATCGCAAGCTTTTTCCGTTGTTTTTTGCCTGTCCCGCCGGCCATTTGGAAGAAAAGGAAAGCCCTGAAGCCGGAGCTATCCGCGAAATTCAGGAAGAAGTCGGCCTGACCATTTCCGATTTAAAACTGGTTTTGAATGAGCGATTTGAGAACCCTTGTCGCAGGCAAGGCGGTACCTGGCACAATTGGTGGATTTATCAAGCTGGTTTTTCCGGAGAGCTGAAGCCTTCGGAAAGGGAGACAAAACAAGCTGGCTGGTATAGCCTTTCTGAAATCGAAGCCATCAGAAAAGAAGGAAAACTCGAGCCCGTCTGGGAACAGATTTTAGAAAAACTAAAGATTATTTAATGAAGAACAGCGCCCTGTTTACGGAAACAGGGCGCTTTATTTTAAAAACCAGCCAATTTTTATTGCAAAATCAGTTTACTTTTTGCTAATTTTGTCCTAAAATAAAAGGGAATCATCGTTGTTTGGAAATTATTAATGTTTTTTCTCAGCAAAGAGCCAATTAAAAAAATCGCTTTTTGTTCCAGTCAGCGCTTTCGCAAAGAAATGCCTCAATTCATCAAAGAATTGCGGCTGCTAATTCAGCAGAACAAAGCGCTTTTTGTGATTTTGGAGCCGGATTTTGACGAGGTGCCAGAGGAATTTCTCAATTTGTCGGAGAAGGACCGATTAAAAAATGAAGAATATCGGAAACAGTTAATCTGGGACGCCTCCAACCATCTTTTTAGCCGAGTGAAAAAAGCAGACATTGTTTTTATTTATAATAAAAACGGATATGTTGGCGTCAACACCAGCGGCGAACTGTTTGCCGCCGCAGTTTTAGGTAAAAAAATTTATGCCTTGGAAGAAAAAGTGATGATGGGCAAATATCCCGATGAATTATACGAGGAGCCGTTTGTTTCTTTCTTGATTTCCGGCGTGACTGCGACGCCTCAAGATTTTTTTGAAAAAATTAGTCAAGAAAAATAAATATGTCCGTTTATATTACAACAATTGGTTTAGAGATTCATATAGAACTAAAAACCAAAACCAAAATGTTTTGTGGCTGTTTAAATGATTCTGAAGAGCGGCATCCCAATGTTAATGTTTGCCCGGTTTGTTTGGCTCACCCCGGTGTTTTGCCGGTGATAAACCAAGAAGCCGTGGCCGGAGTTTTAAAATTGGGCTTGGCCTTAAATGCTAAGATTGCTAAAGTTGCCAAATTTGACCGGAAGAATTATTTTTATCCGGACCTGCCGAAAGGATATCAAATATCGCAGTATGATAAACCTTTCTGTCTCGGCGGGTATTTGGAAATTCCAATTTTTGCTGAAAAAAATGGGGTTCAAAGTTCGAAATCCGAAATGCCAATTCCCAACTTCAAAAAAATCAGAATTAGGCGCGTTCACTTGGAAGAAGATACTGGTCGTCTGATTCATTCCGATGATGGAAAAAATACTTATGTTGATTTTAATCGGGCTGGCGTTCCTCTGGCGGAGTTGGTGACTGAGCCGGATATTAACTTAGCCACGGAGGCCAGACGTTTTGCCGAAGAACTGCGCTCCATTTTGCGATATCTGGGCATTGCCAATGCGGATATGGAAAAAGGCGAGCTGCGCTGCGAAGTCAATATTTCTTTGGCAAAAGAGGGGAGCGACGAATTGGGAACCAAAGTGGAAATCAAAAACCTCAATTCTTTCAGGGCAGTGGAGCAATCCATCGAGTACGAAATCAAAAGGCAGACGGAAATTTTAGAAGAGGGAGGGAAAATTATTCAGGAAACGCGGGGTTGGGACGAACCGAAAGGCATAACTGTTTCCCAGCGCAGCAAAGAAGAAGCCCACGATTATCGCTATTTTCCAGAACCGGATTTATTACCACTTAAGCCATCAGAGTTATTTGATTTGGACGATTTAAAAAGGGCTGTTCCCGAACTGCCCAATGAAAAGCGCTTGCGTTTTATGAAGGAACTTGGATTAAGATTCAATGAAGCGGATAGTTTGGTTTGGGGACCACTATCAGCTTCTTATTTTGAAGATGTAGTTTCAGAATTGGATAACTTTCAAACCACCTCCGGAGAGCGCCGTGAAAAAAGAATAAAATTATTCTATAATTATTTCACCAGCGACCTGCGTGGCTTAATGACTGAAAGCGGCGCAAAATTTGAAGATATTAAAGTTAACCCCCACAATTTTGCTCATTTGATTGATTTTGTTGATAAAAATATGATTTCTTCTGCTGCAGCCAAAGCGGTTTTAGCCGAGATATTTTTAAGCGGCGCTGACCCGGAAATTGTCATCAAAGAGAAGAATCTTTTTCAGGTCTCGGACCTCAAAGACTTGGCAGACATTATCGCCAAAATAATTGCCGATAATCCCAAAGTGGCGGAGGATTATAAAAAAGGCAAGGAAACTGTTTTGCAGTTTTTAGTAGGCCAGGTAATGAAAGAAACTGAAGGTCGGGCCAACCCCGGCGTAGTAGCCCAGCAGTTGAAATCCATCTTGACAAAATAGAATAAATTGTGCTATAATTAGATTAAGTCGAATCAAAAATCTTGTTAAACTTGTTAAAAAGGAGAAATAATATGGAAAAATTTGAACAACCTCAACCAAAAAATCTAGACGAGGAAATCGCTCGTCTCGAACAGGAGGTGGCGAATACAGAAAAAACCCTCAAGGACAATCCGGATTACGGACATCCGGAATTGCTGAGAACGGATTTGCACCGCGCCAAGCAGAGGCTTTCCGAATTGCGTAAGGCCAAAGAAGAGCAGAAATAGTAAAAGGAAGCCCCTTTCTTCTACCGAGAAGAAGGGACTTTAAAATTTTTATTAACAAGTTTTTCAGCCTGGCGTTGATTGGAAACCCAATGAATTTCTTTGTCGCGTTTGAACCAGGTCATTTGGCGATTGGCGTAATCGCGGATTGCCTTATTTAATTTTTCTCGCATTTCTTTTTTACTGATAAAACCATGCAGATATAAGCTAATCCAGCGATATTCCAAACCAAAATCAAATAGCCGCTGCCAGCCGACTCCCTGTTGATGGAGTTTTTTGACTTCATTTATCATTCCTTGGCGAAATCTTTTGAGCAGCCGCTTTTTAATTAACGTCTTTAACTCTTCGGCTGGCCGTCGGATGCCGATTTTTAAAACTTCAAAATCCCTTTGTTTTTGAATTGGCGGCACTGGTTTTTTAGAAACCATCACAATTTCCAAAGCACGGATTAGGCGACGCCGATTGTTTTTATCAATGTTTTCAGCTCGATGCGGGTCCAATTTCTTCAATTTTCGGAACAATTCTTTTGTGCTCAATTTTTCTAATTTTTGGCGGAGTCGGGGATGGGGTGGAACTTTTGGGAAAATCACATTATCAATAACAGCGTCAATGTATAATCCGGTTCCGCCGCAGATGATCGGCATCTTGCTCTTTTTTAAAATTTTTTTAATAGCTTTTTTGGCTAATTTTTGATAGGCGCTTACGCTGAATTGTTTTTTCGGTGAAGCCACATCTAAAAGATAATGCTTAATTCTCCCCATTTCTTTTCGGGTGGTTTTTCCGGTGCCGATGTCCATGCCACGATAGACCTGCCGCGAATCAGCAGAGATTACTTCGCCATTAAAACGTTGGGCGATTTGCACGGCCAAATCCGATTTACCGGAAGCAGTCTGTCCCAGAATAACGATGATTTTCGGTTTTTCGTTCACTTGGGCCATATTATAAATTTACTAAAAAATTAAAAAAGAGCAAAATCGGATTTTATGAATTAAAATCAAAATGTTGCGAATCTGCCCTAGAGCGATTTGTTGAGCCAGTTTTGATGAGATGAAAATTTGTGTTAGCATAACAATAATGCTTGAACCGAAAAGGTTTCAAAGGAAAAAAGAGGATTTTGTTTGCCGGCATTGCGAGGAAAAAGTTGAAGGCAGCGGCTATACTGACCATTGCCCGAAGTGTTTGTGGTCTCGGCATATTGATGTTCATCCCGGAGACAGGCAAGCGGCTTGCAAGGGAATGATGAAGCCAATCTCTGCGGAGAAAAAAGGCGATGGCCATCTCATTCATTATCGCTGCCAGAAGTGCAATTATTTGTATCAAGTTAAAGCAGCTGAAAACGACGATTTTGAAGAAATATTAAAATTAGCGGCTGGATCAAGCAGCCTCCAATAATTAAGATTTAGAAAGAACGGCCGATCGGACATTCTTTAAATTAAATAATCAAAAATGTCCTCTTCTATTTTTATTCCTTTTTGAATTTTCCTTCGATTCGCTCGATGAGGTTCTTTTTTTCTTCTGGATTTAAAAGCCTCTCGCCAAAAGTCCTGATGTTAATTACCTATCCATCCTTAATTTTAACTATCAATTCATTTGATTTCCGTGGAGTTAAATCAATCCTATCAACCGTCGGAGGAATGGCGGCGAAGTTCAAATTTTGAGAATCAACATAGAAATATTCGATGTCTGCCAATTTTTCTGATTTTAGGCGGCTGATGGCCTCAGACGAAACCGGACTTCCCGCGTGTTCCATACTTTCGAGAGGCGTCGCCTCTATCGGCGGTTTTTCGGCTGCATCTTTTTTCTTTGGTGGAAATAAATTACTGTTTTTTTCTCAAACATATTTTTTGAATATATAAATCCTCCACCAAAATTTTGGTGGAGGGGGTGAATTAAATAATTGGTAAAAGACCCCGACCTTTTTCAATAAATTTTTCAATCTCGATGAATTCAATATTTTTTTTGCCGCGTTCGCGGACCGCCAAAGCATTGGAATTCATTTCTCTGTCGCCAACAACGATGATATAAGGGATTTTTTGCATTTCTGCCTCGCGGATGCGCTTGTTGATAGTTTCGTTGGACTCGTCAATTTCTGACCGGAAATCGTGCTCGTCAAAAACATTTTTAATTTTTTCGGCAAAGGTCTTATGGCCCGAGTTGACCGGCAGGATTTTGATTTGAACCGGAGCGAGCCAGAATGGGAAGGCGCCGCCATAATGCTCAATTAAAGTGCCGAAAAATCTTTCCAAAGACCCCATCAAAGCGCGGTGAATCATATAGGGCCGATGAGCTTTGCCGTCAGCGCCGATATATTCCATTTTGAAACATTCCGGCATATTAAAGTCGAATTGGATGGTGGTGCACTGCCATTCGCGGCCAAGAGCGTCTTTAATTTTAATATCAATTTTCGGGCCGTAGAAAACGCCGCCAGCTCTATCAATATCATACGATAGTTTTGATTTTTTCAGGGCGTTTTCCAAAGCGCGAATCGCTTCATCCCATTTTTTCTTTTCACCAACTGCTTTTTCTGGTCGGGTCGCCAAATAAATATGGAAATCATCAAAACCGAAACTGCGGAGAATATAGAGGGAGAAATCCAAAACTCTTTTAATTTCATCGGGCATTTGTTCAGGGGTACAGATTAGATGAGCATCATCTTGGGTAAAGCCGCGCACCCGCAGAAGGCCGTGAAGAACTCCTGCTTTTTCGTAGCGGTAAACAGTGCCGAGCTCAGCCCAGCGCAAAGGTAAATCGCGATAGGAGCGCATTTTATTTTTGTAAATCAAAATGTGAAAGGGACAGTTCATCGGCTTGATGTAATACTCGTCTTTGTCAATTTTCATCGGACTGTACATATTTTCTTTGTAAAAACCCAAATGACCGCTGGTTTTCCAGAGGTCGGATTTGCCGATGTGCGGAGTAAAAACAATGTCATAACCGTTTTTGTAATGCGCTTTTCGCCAGAAATCCTCCATTATTACGCGAATCCGTCCTCCTTTTGGATGCCAATAAACGAGGCCTGGTCCGAATTCTTCGTGGATGCTGAACAAATCCAAATCTTGGCCGAGCTTTCTATGGTCGCGTTTTTGGGACTCTTCAAATAAGCGCGAGTAATCATCCAATTCTTTTTTATTTTCAAAAGCCAAGCCGTAGATGCGGGTGAGCATTTTGTTCTTTTCGTTGCCGCGCCAATAAGCGCCGGCAATTTTTTCCAATTTAAAAGAATCGGGCTGGATTTCTTTGGCGCTTGCGACATGCGGGCCGGCGCATAAATCCACAAAATCAGCCGAATAATAAAGCGAGGCTTTTTTGGCTTTGGCTCGGATTTTCCCACTGGCTTCAGTAGTGCCGAATTTTTTCAGGTCCCGCACCAATTCCACCTTGAACGGTTGTTTTAATTTTTTGAAAAGTTTTTCGGCTTCAGCGAAAGAAACCACTTTCTTTTTGAAAGGAATGTTCTTTTTGATTAACTCCCGCATTCTTTTTTCGATTTCCGGGAGCTCATTTTCTTCAATCGGCCGGGGCAAGAGAAAATCGTAATAAAAGCCGTTTTCAATTACCGGGCCGATGCCCAATTGGGCTTTGGGGAATTTTTCCAAAACCGCCATAGCCATCAAGTGGCTTAATGAATGCCTGATTTTTCCTATTCTATTTTGGTCTTTTTTCATGAGTTATTGTTTAATGGATTTTACTTGTTCGCAGATAATTTTCAAGCCGCCATAGCTTTGGTCGACGCGGCCTTCCACTATTATTATATTATCTTTTTGCCAGATTGTTAATGTTTTTTCCAGGGTATTTGGGAAAACCGTAATTTCAATATTACCGCTCAAGTCCTCCAATTTGGCGATGAGCATCGGTTTGCCGGTCCTCGTCAGAATTTTTTTAATGTCGCTGATGACGCCTCCGACGCGGACAGTTTTATTGAGTTGCTTCTCGGAAATGTCAGCAACAATCGTTTTGGTCATTTTCGCAATGCTTTCTTTATAGCGATTAAGCGGATGGTCAGAAAGGTATAATCCCAAAAGCTCCCGCTCCCATTTTAATTTTTCTTCCTGAGACATCGGCTCGGTTTTTTTCAGACGCAATGGCGAAAAGCTCATTTCTTTGGCAAAGAGGTTGATTTGCGGGCTTAGGTCCGCTTTTTTCACATCCTGATTATAACGCAGCAGTTCATCCAAATTGGCCGAAAGTTCGCCGCGCTCCCCCAGATTATCAAAAGCGCCGGCCTTAATCAAGCTCTCCAAGGATTTTTTGTTTAAGTCCTTATGCCCGACTCTTTTAAGAAAATCATTAATGTTTTTAAATGGGCCGTTGTTTTTCCTTTCATGGATTATTTCATCAACGATGTTTTCCCCGACATTTTTAATGGCTGAAAGACCGAAGCGGATTGAATTGGTGCCGGGTACTACACCATATTTGCCAAAACTTTCGTTGATATCCGGAGGCAATACCTCAATTTTCATCCGGCGGCATTCAGTAATCAATTCAGCTGTGCGTTCCACTTCCACCGCTTCATTATTCATCAAAGCTGCCATAAATTCTACTGGGTAATGGGCTTTGAGATAAGCGGTTTGATAGGCGATTTGGGCATAGCAGGCACTGTGGCTGCGGTTAAAGCCATATTGTGCGAATGGTTCAATAAAGCTCCAGATTCTTTCGGCGATTTTCTTCTCAATGCCGTTTGTCACCATCCCGTCAATCAGTTTGTTTTTTTGCTCGTCTAAAAGCGATTTGATTTTCTTGCCCACCGCCTTCCTTAAAACATCAGCTTCGCCAACGGTGAATCCGCCCAAGAATCTGGCGATTTCCAGCAATTGCTCCTGGTAGACGACAATACCATAAGTTCTTTTAAGAATCGGCTCAAGCTTGGGGTGCGGATAGAAAACCTTTTCTTTGCCGTGTTTTCTGGCGATGTAAGAAGGGATAAATTCCAATGGTCCTGGCCGGAAAAGCGAAAGCAAAACAATAATGTCCTCAATGTCAGTCGGAATCATATCCTTCAAGTATCGGCGCATGCCCGAGCTTTCCAATTGAAAGACGCCAACAGTTTCGGCTGCCTTGAATAATTTAAAAGTTTTTTCGTCTTTTTCCGGCAGATTTATTAGGTTCACGTCTTCATTGCGGACCGCTTTTATTATTTCCAAGGCATCCTCAATAATAGTCAGGTTTCTTAGACCCAGAAGGTCCATTTTCAGGAGGCCGAGCATTTCCACGGCATACATATCATATTGGGTGATAATAATATTTTCATTTTGCGGTGCGCGTTGCAATGGAACATAGTTGACCATTGGCTCTTTGGTAATAACAACGCCGCAAGCATGGATGGAAGCATGCCGGGCAACCCCTTCTAATTTTTTCGCTGAATCCAATAATCTTTTTACTTCGGGGTCGCGTTCATAAAGAGTTTTTAATTCCACGACATTAGCCAGAGCTTCTTCCAGAGAATTATTAAAAGGAATGAGTTTGGCAAGGGCATCGCAGAAACTATAAGCGAGTCCCAGGGCTCGGCCAGTGTCGCGCACCGCCGCTCGGGCCGCCATCGTCCCAAAAGTGATAATTTGGGCCACGTGGTTTTCGCCGTATCTTTGCCGCAAATAGTTCAAAACTTCATCGCGCCGGGTGTCGGTAAAATCCATATCAATATCAGGCCTAATTCTGTCGGGATTGAGAAATCTTTCAAACAATAAGTCATATTTTAAAGGGTCAATATCCGTGATGTTTAAGAGATAGGCAACCAAGGAGCCGGCAGCGCTGCCGCGGCCCGGACCCACGATAATGCCATGAGATTTAGCCCAGTTAACAAAATCCTGAACAATCAGGAAATACGAGGCAAAGCCGGTTTTTTTAATAACTCCCAATTCAAAATTTAGGCGCCCTGTTATTTCTGGCGTGATTTTGTCGCCAAAACGTTTTTTTAAACCTTCCTGGCAAAGGGATTCTAAGTAGGTTTCCGGCGTCTGGCCCAGAGGCACTTCAAAATGGGGAAGCAGGATTTTAGTGAAATCCAGCTTGACATCGCACAAATCAACTATTTTTTGGGTATTTTCAATGGCTTCAGGCAGATCGTTAAACATTGCCACCATAGTTTCAGTCGGGCAAAGTGAAAAATCATCGGCTCGCAGAGTCAAGCGGTCTTCTTCAAAAATTTTATTGCCGGTCTGGACTGCCAAGAGGATATCGTGAGCTTCGGCATCTTCCGGTCGAAGATAATGGCTGTCGTAAGTTGCCACCACCGGCACATTATATTTTTTGGAGAGTTCAACTAGCCCCCGTTTAATAATTTCGCTTTCCTGGATTTTGGGATGATAGTTGATTTCCAGATAAAAATTTTCCCCAAAAATATCCAAATATTCTTTTAATTTTTCTTCGGCTTGGTCCAGGCGGTTGGAAACAATCAGCCGCGCCAGTTCTCCGGCAAAACAGCCGGAAAGAACTATTAATCCTTCTCGGTATTCGCGGAGAAGTTCTTTATCAATCCGCGGCTTGTAATAAAAACCCTCCAAGTGCGATTTGGTCACCAATTGGAGGAGATTTTGATAACCTTGAAAA
>Ga0315274_10001391_pt1 | contig 37175 bp, 37 predicted proteins | sample YL17G02_20_MG_FD_203700 | JGI IMG/M metagenome (GOLD analysis project Ga0315274, IMG submission 203700) | Sediment microbial communities from Yellowstone Lake, YNP, Wyoming, USA - YL17G02_20 | ecosystem: Environmental > Aquatic > Freshwater > Lake > Sediment | place: USA: Wyoming | collected...
AGCCGCCACCCAGTGGCTTAAAAAGAACCTTGCAACGAAGAATCTGGCTGTCGGCTATTTTGGAGCCAGCACTGGTGCCGCGGCAGCTTTGATTGCAGCAGCCAAACTTCCCGACGGCATTAAATCTGTGGTTTCGCGTGGAGGACGTCCTGATCTTGCGTCGGAGTATCTTGGGAAGGTGACGGCTCCAACTCTTTTCATCGTTGGCGGAAGAGATACCGAGGTTATCGAGCTGAATAGACAAGCCATGGAGCGTATCCGTTCAGAGAAGAAGCTTGAAATCGTGCCCGGAGCCACGCATCTTTTTGAGGAGTCAGGTGCGCTTGAAGAAGTTGCGAGGCTTGCTATTGACTGGTTTTCGAAACATTTCGGCTAATTGAGAAACGGCATCGTGAGTTTTCAAACGTGCGCCCGCAAGAACGAACGTTACACGTTCCAGAGTACCTGCACGGAGAACTACTTGAGAATGGATAAAACAAAAACGCAACTGCAGGGTTATGGACCTTTCTCTTGTTCCTCGCTCACTAAGCCTTCTTCTCTTATTTCTTGTGCCATTTTCCTGCCAAGTTCAGTCAAGCAATAAATCTTGTAGGTATTCCGACCGTTTCTTGATACTCTGATGTCTTCGTGGAGAAGTTGGGCGTCGCGGAGTAGCTCGCAGTTTTTCAGGTCTGAGGATGGAATAATCATTCCTTCGCTTGATTCCAGGTACCAGATGCATTGGTCTTTGTTGTCAAAAGCGGCTATGAGGTATTTTTTGAAGACGCCCACCCGGCTTTGGATGTACTCTGCAAGGTAGTCGCCAAGTTTTTGGGACATGGTTATCAGTTATTCTAGTGGCGAAATGAATTTAAGTTTTGTCAATGTCCAACCATTCTTGCCTTTTGAGTCAGATAAGAAAGCAATATGCGTTAACTTTTTCCACAGCATATTTCTACCACATCCAATATTCACTAGCGCAGTTGAGATGCACCAGATTTGAAGATTGTCGAAAAAAACCTCCGCCAAGGCTTCGTCAAAGTCGTTCCAGACTCCGCGGATGACCTCTGGCACCTGTACAATATCGTTTACAAGGGCGACGAGGTTTACGCTTACTCGTCAAGAGCCATGAAGTCAGATACGGAATCCTCAAGGCCAAAGAGTGGGGAACGCGTCTCAGCCTTCATGGGTGTAACCGTCGAATCGGTCGCTTGGGACAAGTTCTTGGGCAAACTTCGCGTCCACGGCATCATCTGCCACGCGCCAGACATTATTCCCACAGGAGCGCACCACACCATAAGCGTCGCGTTGAACCAACAAGTAACAATCGTGAAGAAGGAATGGCCCAAACACGCGTTAGACAGGTTAACCAAGGCAAGCCAAACCGAAAAGCCTATGCTCATTATAGCTATCGATGATGAAGGCTTCGCTATAGCCGAGACCAAGCAGTATGGTGTCGAAATCAAGGTTGAAGAGCGCATGAAACTTCCTGGAAAGCAGGAGGCTGAGAAACGAAGCGGCGCCACGAACGAGTACTTCAAGCGTACACTTAACAGCCTAAGCCAGATTTGGACACCAACACATAACCCGATAGTGATTGTGGGTGTGGGCTTCATAAAAAACGACTTCGCCAAGTTCGTTTCAGATCATGCCAGCGCCATCTCTGAGGCGGTTGCGGACGTGAAAAGCGTCAACAACGGCGGCATAAGTGGAATATACGAAGCCCTGCGTTCAGGTATTCTTTTGAGGGCGGCGCATCAAATGCGCATCATCGAAGAAACCGAAGTGATGGAGGAAGCCATGAAACGCTTAGGTAAAGGCGAAGCAACTGTCACTTACGGCCTTGAAGAAGTTGAAAACGCGGCGACAATGGGCGCGGTGGAAAAACTCGTGTTAGCCGATACTATGCTTCGCGAGTCAACAGAAGAGCAGCGTTTGCGTTTGGAGAAGGTCATGCGTGATGTGGAGCAGCGAAACGGTAGCGTCATCGTAGTCAGCACGGAGCACGAAGCAGGCGCTAACCTTCTCGCGTTAGGCGGGATAGTAGCGCTTCTACGGTTTTCGGTTTACCGTTCAGTTTCAAAATGAAAAGCCTAGTGAATTCCAAATAGAAAGTGCTTATAAAGGAATGGTGTTATATACCCGTGCATATATAAAAGTACAAAGAAACGGGATTTAGAAATGAGCAGCAAAAGAAAACCGTTAATCGCCATCCAAAATATTGTCGCTTCAGTATCCTTGAACCAGAAAATTGACCTCCAAAAAATTGTAGAAAAATTTCCACAAACCGAGTACAACCCCAGCGTTTTCCCAGGCTTAGTTTTCCGCCTCAAAAAACCTAAAACTGCCACCCTCATTTTCGGCACAGGCAAAATGGTCTGCACCGGAGCCAAATCAGAAAAAGAATCACGCGCGGCAGTTGAAAAAGTCGTCAAGGAGCTTAGAGCTCAAGGAATCCAAATCACAGAAAAACCAGAGGTCAAAATCCAGAACATAGTCGCGTCCGCGGCGCTTGGCGGAGAAATCGACCTTGAAAGCCTCGTGTACAAACTTGAAAGAGTCATGTACGAACCTGAACAGTTCCCAGGCGCGGTATTCAGAATGCCCGAGCCCAAAGTGGTCTTTCTCATATTCAGCGCTGGAAAACTAGTCTGTGTAGGCGCCAAGAAAGAAGAGCAAGTCTACGAAGCTGTTGACAAGATACAGAAGCTGCTGGAAGAAAAAGAATTAATCTTCTATCCTGAAACTGAGGCAGCGGAGACCAAACCTTAATCGGCGCTTTTGAGTCTTCTGCGCACCGCAGGGTTTTTGTCGGCAAGGCGTTTCAGCGCCATCTCAAAGGTTTCATCAGGCTTCAACTCCTTTTTTATGAAGACGCCTGTTCGGCCCACTTCGTCTCTTTTAAGGAGAGCGTGGCTGCGGTCTAAAACCGTTTCTACTGCGATTTTGAGTGTTTTCGCGGTTTGTTCTTCGTGTCCGATTATGCTGTTTTCTATGTGCCCTTTCTCTGTGGGTTCGATAAGCATTAGTCGTTTATCCACTCCCGAAACGCGGATGTTCTCATGTAACTGGTTAAGGGCTACTTCTCCGCTGAACTTGTAGAATTCACGTTCCACCCTCCGCATGTGCATCAATGAGAAGGAAACTGCAGTGGCTTCGTCTATTTCGATGTACGCCTTCATCGCGTATGCGGGCGTTGCCTGAATCACCAAGCGCGTGCCGACGATGATTTTTGCCTGCTCCAATGCGGTTTCTACGAGGAAACTGGAAGGCGGGTTTGGGATGAAGATGTCGATGTCGCTGTCCTTGTCCACGTCGCCGCGTGCGATGCTGCCGTGCACGATTGCCTGCATGTGTCGGCTTTCAAGCGCCGCGATTAGCCGTTCGGCTTTTTGCCTGTAATGTTGCAGGAGGTTCCAGCGCTCGCTGTTGTACGTTACCTCTACGATGTCTGGGTGTTTGTCGGGTTTAGTGGTCAACAGAATCATCTCTTCCACAAGAAATGGAGTTGAATAGTTTATTAGCGTACGGGTAGTTTGTTGGCTGTTGGCAGTGAATTAGGGTTGAGATTAGCCCTTAGGCTTCGGCTTCAGAGCAGTAGAGGCTAAAACCGAGAGCTTAACCTAATTTGGCTAATATTATGACAATGGGTTTATTAGTAATTCGCTAATCAAGAAATATCTAACGTGAAAACTTCATGAGCAAAACCGCCGTGAAATGCACCGCGTGCAAACGCAAAGAACCCTTCTTCCACCGAATCTACAGTGGCGAACGCCTCTGCAAAAAATGCTTCGCAGAATCCATAGAAAACAAGGTCAGAGCAACCATAGTCAAGTACAAGATGCTTAGTTTCCACGACCGCGTAGCCATTGCGGTTTCAGGCGGCAAAGACAGCATAAGTCTGCTGCATGTTCTGTCGAAAATGGAGCAAAAATACCCCAAAGCATCTCTGGTGGCTGTGACTGTTGACGAGGGAATCCACGGATACCGCGATGAAGCACTGGAAATCGCAGCTGACATCTGCAAAAAACTGGGCATAACCCATCACATGGTGTCTTTCAAGGCTCTTTACGGCTTCACGTTAGATGAGATTGTCCAACGAATGCGTGAACGAGACAGCGAGTTAACGCCATGCGCATTCTGCGGCGTATTACGCAGAAAAGCCCTCAACAAAGCTGCATTAGAGGTTGGCGCGAATAAAATCGCCACGGGACACACGTTAGATGATGAAGTGCAAACTTCTCTTTTGAACATTTTCCACGGCGATATCGCCCGTTTAGCTGCGGAGAAACCAGTCACCAACAAAGTGCATCCGCGACTAGTGCAGAAAGTTAAGCCCTTCTGCGAAATCCCCGAAAAGGAAAGCGCGTTGTACGCTTACGTTAAAGGGCTGGACTTTCAAAACACACCTTGCCCGTACGCTTCCCAAGCTCTGCGAAACGACATCCGCACGCTGCTGAACCGCATTGAGGAGAAACACGCTGGAACCAAATTCACAGTCTTCAAATCTATAGAAAAACTACGACCCGCCCTAAACAGCTTGGAAACGAAAAGCGAGTTCAAAGAGTGCCAAGAATGCGGAGACCCAGCAGCCGCTGAGCTGTGCATGGCGTGTCAACTACTAAAACAGATACGCTGATTTCTCTCAAATGGGCAAACGTGTTCACTTTCACTGATCCCTCTCCACAGCGTTACGCAGTCGTTTCTGGGATAGTTTAAAACGGCAGAAAAGCCCACCTGATTCTTCAGTTGAAAGTGGAGAGCGTGAAAAAATTGTCCCAAAACATGATAGTTAAGACCATAGCGCCGCAAGCATTGTTCTCGCTGAACATGCGAAACATAACCGAGCTGTTCCCAGGCTTCGCGCCCGGCGATTTCGCAGTCATCTACGGATCACCCTCAGTTGTTTCTTTAACTGCTATGCTGTGCGTTAAAGCTCAATTACCCAGCCAGTTAGGCGGCTTAAGCAGCAACGTCGTCTTTATTGACGGCGGAAACACGTTCAGGCTCTACCAAGTAGCCCGCCTCGCTCAAATTCATCAACTTGACCCGAAACAGGCACTTGACAGAATCTACCTTTCAAGAGCTTTCACCGCTTACCAGATGACTTCGCTCATAATGGACCACCTAAAAGAAGCCGTGGAAAGATTCAACGCGAAACTCGTGATAATATCAGACATTGCAGGATTATTCTTAGACAAAGACATTCCTGATGAGGAAGCACGTCGAGTCTTCAGTCAAGTAACCGCATGCCTGCAGAATTTTGCCCGTGAAAACCAAGTTATTCTCCTTGCCACATATCTGCCACGCCAAAACAACAGCCGCAACCTATACCTCCACACACTGACCTGCGGAAGAGCAAACGTAGTCATAGCCCTCAGGCAAACACAATATGACCGCGAGTTCGCCTTAGAGAAACATCCCCGCTTCGTGTTAGGCTCCGCTGAATTCCCCTCAGACAACCTCACCCTAACGGACTTCATGTAGGGACATCAGCGATGGGAAGAACCGTCGAATCATACCGGATGGCATTGGAAGACGAAGTCCGCCGATGGAACGGATTTGCAAAAGCACTCCGCATCGACGATAAAGAAGCATTTGACGCGTTGATGGATGCTTGCAGAAGCTACGCTTCAGCCGGAAGCAACGCTACGCAACCCATACTTTTTGAGCCCATGGTCATGTCTGTGCTGCTCTTTCAGCAAAAAAGGCTGCAAAAGCTGGAGAAGGAATTGGATGCAACCAAACAGCGCTCCAGCCAGTCCTAAACGTGTCAGCGGATGGATTTTTGACGTTTACCCCTCCAACCCCGGCGAAATGGTGGTCTGGGTCATTGGAGAGAACGGTGAAAGGTTCCGGCTAACCGATAGGTTTCAACCGAAAATCTACATTTCTGGGAAGCAAGATGACATAGAACGGTTAGCCAGCAGTTTCTTTTCCAGCCGGCTGATTGCTTCATGGAACTTCGCGTTCAAGTATGCGCATCCGACAGACGCTGAAAAAACTAGAGTCCTAGAGGTAACCTTGAAGGATTGTAGAAGAATTTCCGCGTTCACCAGCAGCATCTTGAAAACTGGCGATTACTTGCGGTATGAAATCCACAACTGCGATTTGCATGGAGACCGCACATACCTTTTCAGCCACGATATTTTTCCGCTTGCACATGTAGAAGTCGAAACGTGCACGGAAGGTTTATGGTACACGCTTCTTGATTCTGTGAAAAGCACGGATTATCTTGTTCCGTCCCTGCGGGTGATGAAGCTTTCAATCGACATCGCCAAGAAGGGCAAACTATCAAACTTCAATGACCCACTCAGCAAAATAATGGTGGAACAAGCGGGCAAGCAGCTGACGATTGACTCAGGCGGGGAAGGTGAGAAACTCTTGCAGTTGGCGCGGACAGTTAAGGAGTACGACCCTGACGTGGTCTTAACGGCTGGCGGGGACTCGTACCTTTTTCCATACCTCATACACAGAGCCGCAGTGAACGATGTTCTGGACAGTTTTGTCCTCAGCAGGGATAATGTTCCTTTTGTTCCTAAAGTGGCTGGTGGCAGAACTTTCTTTTCGTATGGTCGCACGTTTTATCGGGCATCGACCACGCGGTTGTTTGGGCGAGTGCACATCGACGAGTGCAATACTTTTGCTTTAAGCGAGTGCGGGTTTGAGGGATTAATCGAAGTAGCGCGGATGTGCAGGATGCCTCTGCACACGTCTTCACGTGCTTCAATAGGCTCCAGCATGTCCTCAATGCAGTTTTACCAAGCCATAAAAGATGACGTTTTGATCCCGCGGAACAAGAGCATTTCTGAAGCGTTCAAGTCTGCGTATGAGCTTCTTGTGGGTGACCGCGGAGGCTTCGTTTATGAACCGCGCGTTGGAATTCACGATGATGTCGGCGAAGTGGATTTTGCGTCGATGTACCCGTCTTTGATGGTGAAAAACAACATTTCAGCTGAGACCGTTCTGTGCAAGTGCTGTCCAGATTCGCGCTTGCGCATTCCAGAACTGAACTACCACATATGCGAGAAACGCACGGGCATTGTTCCTAAAACCTTGGAGTTTGTGGTTGCTAAGAGGCTCCTGTACAAGAGGCTCAGGGAAGAAGCTCAGGATGCTGCGCTCAAAGAAGTTTATGACAGGCGGCAAGCGGCTTTGAAGTGGATTCTGGTAACGTGCTTTGGCTATTTGGGTTACAGGAACGCGAAATTTGGCACAGTTGACGGCCACATTGGCGTGTGCGCTTTTGGACGAGAAGCGTTTCTTAAGGCAGCCCGCATGGCAGAGAACAAGAAGTTTGCAATCGTTCACGGCATCGTTGATTCCTTATGGCTAAAGAAGGAAAACGCAACCGTTGAAGACTATCGTGACTTGTGCGGGGAGATAAGCTCTGAAATAGGTGTGCCGCTGAATTTTGAAGGGCGCTACAAATGGATTGTTTTTCTTCCCTCGAAGGTTCATCCGCGGATAGGCGTCTTGAACAGGTACTACGGCGTCATGGAGAACGGCAAAGTGAAAGTCAGAGGCGTAGAAGTCCGCAGGAGAGACACGTCCCGTTTCGTTTATGACGCGCAGATGGAGATGATTAACGTCTTGGCTAAGGCTGACAATTCTCAAGAGTTTTTCAGGCGGATTCCTGAGGCACTAAAAGTTGTGAGGGATTACAGGAGTAGGCTGCTTGACGGTGACGTGCCCGTCTGGGACCTTATCGTGACGAGGCATTTGTCGAAGCATCCTGGAAAGTACAAGCAGCGAGTCAGCCAAGTAATTGCGGCGGAGCAGTTAACGCGGGAAGGCGCTGAAGTTCACGCAGGCAAAAACGTACGTTTTCTCTTCACGGACGCGGAAAACAAGCGCTATGACCGCAGGGTCCGTGCTGAACAGTTAATTGAGCGAGGGGTGAACGCGGACACGAAGAAGTATCTGCTTTTGTTGTATGCTTCCGCGGCGAGCCTCTTGGGTTTTGCAGGTTACACGGCTGAATCGGTTTATGACGCGGTCAGAGGGTACAATCACAAGAGCCTCATTCAGTATCCTATTTGCTGAAAAGTAACGTTTCTATGAAGGAGACTGCGCATGTCACTTTGGCTTAAGCCTTCGAGTGTTAGATTGCCGTTCGCTTTTGATTTTACGCAGCATTTCAGAAGCTTCGAACGCGCTCTCTGCCTTGGCTAATCGTTTGCCTCTGTGCAGATCTACTCGTGTACCGCAGTAGGGGCAAGTTCGGGTTTTCTGGTCGATTGCAGCAAGCAACAGACCGCTGCAGCGGTTGCATTCAACGATGAATGTGACGGGCATTTGCGAGCCTCTAGCGAAAGACTTTTCCACAAACAGTTAGATAATGTTATGGGAGAACGTGTGCAGAATGAGCGGGGAAGAAAAACCGAAGCCAACTTCGCATTTAATGGAAATAGCAGTTAGTTACTTCAAGAAAGAAGGCTACAAAGTGAAGAATGAAGCGGCCAGTCTGGATGGTTTCAGCGGGGTCACGCGGCATTTTGACCTAATCGTCCAGAAAGGCAAGGAGGAACAAGTTGTGCGGCTTCGTGACTGGAACAGAACAATCGGTGTCAACGTGATTATCGGCTTAGACACTTCTTCGGCGGATGTGGGCTTGTCAAATCCGATTATGGTTGGGGAGAAGTTCAGCGACCACGCGAAGTCTTACTCGAACAGGCGCAAAATTATGCTTTTGACGCGGCAGAAAATGACTTCAAGTCTTAGGTGAAAACGGCTCTTAGGTTTTCAGGTACTCGTCGACTTTGCCCAGTTCTTCAAGCATGCCCAGCCAGTCTACGCAGCCTATTGGGCAATCTTTTTTGCCTTCAAGGATGGCTAATACTTCGTTTAATGTGTCGTCCACTGTTTTTCCAGAAACGTCCAGCTCGCACACTTTTTTCTTTGGGAGCGCGCGTAATGCTTCTACAAGGCAGATGTCGAGGATTTCGGCGGCTAGGTTTTCGTCCTGTTTGCGCTGGCTGAAGCCGCATTTCTGCATTAACTCGCGCAGTTCTATGGGGTTGCGTCTGAGGACGAGGACGCGGGTTACGGCGGTTTTCGGCGTGACGGCGGCGGCGTAGTGTCCGTCGATTACGATGTCGGCAGCGTCTGCGTTTTCGATTATTTCTTTGAGTTTAAGGCGCATTTTGTCCTCGTTGATTATGACGGTGTCTCTTTCCTTGTCTTTGCCAATCGCCAAATGCTCTTTTTCGGCGAGTTCGGTCAAGTTAATGTACTGCGCGTTTAGCGCCGCTGTTAGTTTTTTTGCGAGGGTGGTTTTTCCGACGCAGGGCGTGCCCGTGACGAGGATGACGCGTTTCTTCATGCGTGCCTATTGAGTTAGAGGAAATTCTTATTGCTTGCGGACGCGCGATTGGTTGTTTTTTGTTTAGTTGTTGTTGTGGGCGGGTTGCTTAGCACAACTTCTTCTTGGGCGTTGTTTTTTGGGTTGTGGTTTGTGTTTGGGTGTTTTTGGCGTTTGCGTTTTGGTTGTGCAGGTTGTGGCAAGCTGCTGTTTTTTGTGGGTATGTTTATTGGCTGCGGATGCGTTTCCTGTTTTGGGCTGGCGAGTTGGTGTGTGGCTTTCGGGCCCCGATTTGTGAAGGGTCTGAGGAAACTCCGCCCACGTGTAGAATTGCAGTCCCCTAGTAAGGGACAAGGCGAGAGCCTTGGCAACGGAGCAGAAACGATACGTCCGCCCGGACTTGGCGATGAGACATTGGTGATGTCGAGTGTGCTGGGTTGGAACGGTGAAACGGCTGTCCTGCAAGTGGAAAGGGCAAACAGGCGCTGATGACTTCTCTACAGGAGAGCGCGGGTAGCCCGATTAGCCGAATGCCACTTAAAACAAAAGGCGGGTTATTGCCAAGACGCCAGCCCCAGTTACCATAATAGAGAAGCCCACGAGAGTAGTGTCTCTTAATCCCCTTTTCGGGATTGGGGAATGCAAGGACTTTCTTCTTATAGCCCGACTACAGAAACTTTACATGCTCTTGGCGCAATTAGAACTACGGGGAAAAATATGAAAAAAACGATTTTCGGAGTAGTCTTAACACTGTGTTTGCTAATGTCGCTCAGTAGTAGCATTGCGCCCGCTTCTGCTGCTAACATGCAAAAGCAAGACGTAAATCTTCAGTTGACAACAGATCCACATTATGATAGGAACCCGAGTTTATTTCAGGCTAAGGATGGTACATGGTGGCTGTTCTTCACGCGAGGCACAAGCGAAGTAGGCATTCGTGATCAAGATGGATACGTTCCTGATTTAGACAGCTATGACATTTACTGCAAGACGGCTCGAAGCCTTCCAGGCCTTCAAAAAGCAGTGGAATTTAAAGTACCAGGATCTAATCCTCTTCATGGACAGAGAGACGTAGCTGCACTGCAGGCAAGCGACGGCAAGATTTGGGTCTTCTCATCAACCGGATTCGGACCAGGCGACAATCACATATACTATTTCACCTATAACCAAGGGACATGGGAAGGACCAGTAGCCGTACCCGTTGAAGAATTGCTGTGGATAGGTCACATAAACATTCTCGAAAACGAAGGAAAAATATGGTTGTTTTATGATGCAGAATACTTTTTGAAGTCAACGTATTATGACGGTTCATGGCATGGTCCTTTTGAAATAGCAGCCGGGGCTTCGTTAGGCAAGGCAGTAGTTGACAACGGAATATTCTACATAGTTTGGGCTTACGTTAACCCTGCTACTGACAGTTGGGGGTCTTACATAGGCTTGTCAACTTCTACAAATGGGGAATCGTGGACAAATGTCGGGGAGATTGCCTCTTGGCCAGCAGACGGAGCCACCAATTGGGATCCAGTCTTAATCAAAGAAAATAGATATTTCAGGCTGCTATGGGCTCCAGACGCTGGAACCGAAGGACAATTCATCGCAACTTCAGTATCTCGCAATCCAACAGACCCAACAGCATGGTCCAACCCAGTAGCCGTAACAACGGCCCACTATGAAGCTGAAAACTGGTGGGACTTCTGGCCTCAACCAATCGGTATTGGCAAGAGTGTTTCGAGTTCTGTGTTTCTCGTCTATACTTCAGAAAGAAGCAGTGATGGAACAAGCAGAAGCGACGGCAACATCTGGCTCCGTATAGGGGCTAACTTGGGACTTTAGCGGCAAAACCTACAAGAATAGCCCTTCCTTTTCCTTTTTTGTAGTTAAACATTACTGTTTAATGTGAAAAGTTCAGGTATTTTATAAGGCGGGTTACAACCAACACACCACGCCCATTCAACCTTACCATACCTAAGTTGCGATACAAAACTGGCTAAAATTTTGAGGGTTCTTTCGAAAATTATTAAAGCACTATCACGCATAACGTAACCTTCGGAGAAACGTAAATGCCGAAAAAAGAAAAACCGTTAACTAAGAAAGAGCGAGACGAGAAAAGAAAGGCAAAAAAGACAAAGCAAAGCAAAACGCAGACTTCCTAAGCCCAAGAGAGAGCTTGCAAAACTTTTTTTCTCATTTGACCATTACGTTGGCTTCTTTGGTCTTCAATTCTTAATATTAGCTCAAAACAGACGTACCTGCGCTAAATAATTTTAAACAACTCAATGAATGCGAAACATGTTTTAGCTTGTATGGTCATTAGTTTCTTGTTGAGATTATGCCGAGCGTAATGAAACGTAAACAAAAAAATACTCAGAACGAACAACAGAAACAGAAGGAACGGGAAAAAGAAGCGAAAAAGAAACAGGAGAGACAGCAACTTCCCGCCAAGGGCAAGAAACGTTAAAGCCACTAAAACAACAATGCATCATTAATCCAAGGTACCTTGAAGAAGTTCTGTATCACGCCGTTTTTTACACTATCTTTATGCTTACTTCGCTTAAATTGTTGAATTTTTGGTCTCGTGTTAATAAAATCTCGTCGTTGGCGAGCGAAATTCCTGCTATAAGCAAATCATTCTCGTTAATCATCTTTCCAGCTTTGCGTAACTTTTCAAAAAGTAGTGCCGCCTTTCTGGCAGACGCTCTATCAAAGGAACAAACAATTATAGCCGACAAAAATTTCTCCGCAACTTGCCTTTTTAGTTCGGCCTTATGCTTGAGTAATTCATACTCTGTTATGGTTGTTGTTTTAATTTCCTCTTTCTCAGCAAGTTCTTTTATTAAGGAAATAATCTTTTCATCGCCAGCTAAGAAATCTATTATAACACTTGTATCTATGAACGTCATCTGCTCACTTCAACGCTCTTCCGTAATTAGCTTCTCTTTCAGCCGCTATTTTCGATTTCAAAAGCTCAAGCTTCTCTTTTTCGTCTTTCATGACTCCTGCAAAGCTCATGATGTCCCCCTTTTCTTCATCCGAGCATAGATTCTCCTTTATAACCTGCGAAAAGCTCTTTTTGCCTTTTCTTTTTGAGAGAAGTTCATAAACCTCGTTTGACACGGAAATCTGCCTTGCCACCATTAAACCTTCCTACATACATAATGTATACATAGTTTATTTAAATTGTGTTTTACGAGTTTACTGATGAATGGTGCTTTTAGCGATAATCATAGACTACTTTTTCAGACATTTGATGCCACAGTCAACAAAAGGCGGGTTACAACCAACACACCAGCCTATTTCGCTAACACATCTACTTTTTTCTGCATCATTTCCGCGTTCTAAATAGTTTAACACCATTGAATCCATTACTTAAATGCTAATAAGAGAAAAGCTACCCTTTTACCCTTAAGTGACATTAATATTTCTTAGTTTGAGAAAAAAACTTGCATTGTTTGTCTAAAGCTCTTATATAACATTTTTAGGCTATAGGTACCTCATTTTCTTTTTAACTTGTTCAGATAAAGTTGGCTGAAGGGCTATGCACTGTTCACCCAGGACAAATATTTTGTCATATGTCATTTCCACTCTGCCCCATAACTTGCTTAGAAAACCTCTTCTTAACATAGACTCGATATAGTCCTTAGCCCGTCCGGTTGCTGCCCTTTCATCATAAATTATTTCTAAGGCAGGTTTCCTCAGCTTTAGTTCATTTTCAACTCCGAAGAAACTTAAGAATCGCTCTTCATCATTTTTGTTTAGCTTCACAGGTCGAATATTAACACTAGTAACCGCACTAATAGGCATCTCATAGAATGTCCCTGCTACACCAGCGAGAAGATTGTTCGTAGTACCTATTTCAGTTGCTGATATTTCAAATAACTTCAAAAAGATCAATCTTTGGTTTGTAAGATAAACAATTGATTCGGATATTGATATTGGTACCTCTTTTCTTTCGCGTGTTCCTATTATTTTCCTGATTTCAGCCTCTTTGACAAAAATTACTTCTGTTTGTGTAACCCCTTGATAAATAATCTTCTCAGTAGGTTCAAGCTCTTTAAAAATACCGAGGACTTTGGGTACTTGGAATGAAGCTTGATGTGGAAATTGTTCGGTAATTGACTGCTGCTTTTGTTGAGTTACCAGTCCTAAAGGGGATACGGGATTACCACAATTTTGGCAAAACTTGTTATCATCAGACAGCTTTGAGCCACAATTTGAACAGAATGTCATGAAGCTCAATTTATAACGCTCTGAATATAAAATTTGTGTATTTTATCTTTAATTATTAACAAATTTCCTTAAAATTTTTTAAATTATAAATTTATTTGGATTCACTAATGACTCAATTCGATATTTGCTTTTCTATCCAATACAGTTTGCTATTTATGAGCCAATATAAAATTCACCTGTATTAAGAAATAGAAAAAGCTATATGAAAAACTCAAAATGTTACCTTGGTTTCATTTGTTAAAAGAAAAAGCTATTATGTGATTTCTGCTTTTTGGGCCGTGGGGATTGTTTCCTTACTATATTTAGGATGTTTGGATTCTCTCAACCAAAATTGAGGGTCATCGACCAATATGATCTGAATTTCAACAACATTTCTAGGATTTGTTATTGCTGCGCGGAATTTCGGAGATAAATCAGGGTTTCTCAGAAATGCCATTCTGGACTCTTCCAAATCATCCGCAATACGTTCACTTTTTTTGTTGGCGTAGCCGCGGTACTTTACGCTTTTTCCTTCAACGATAGCTTTATCGAAATCCTCTTTACTGCACTGTACCAGTTTGGCGCCATCTCGGATGAACCAGTGCGGGGAAGTTGGAGAAGTCTTGGACATAATAATCTGTCAGCAATATCGTTTAGGATGATTCTTAATTAACATTTTCATTGCAAATAGAAAGCAGCGCCTCAGAACCTTAATTTTTATTTCATGCCATCTTTCCGGAAAACAGTTTACTGAATATCCGTTCATGCTAACGTGCAATTATCATCATCGGCGCCAACTGAATTTTCTGCCTTTTAAAGCCTGAGATTTATTTGAGTTAAAAGTAATTACAGTCCAATATTTCAAGAATTATTTTCAGCGCCATATTCGCCATGACCTTTAGAGCGCAATAAGCTACACTGACAGGTCAGCTAAGGTTATTCTTCTCCGCAAGATTCTTGCCCGTACCTCAGAAGCAACCCTCGTATCCGTTTCTGATAAACCCATGTCTTTGGCTGTCAACGCTAAAATTTTCTTAATAATCGCTTGAGCCGCTCTTCCAATCACTTCTACAGGCAAGACGCTTCCGTCAGATACGCCTTCGCAACCGCATGAGGCGGGAAAATTTAATTCCAACTTTATCCTGTTTCGCTCATAATTATAATCCATGATGGTGAACGGTTCCAGCCTACAAATTGCCGGTCTCACACTGTAAATCGCACATTTATTATTTTTAGCAAGAAAGAAGCAACTACCATCCTTCTTCCTACGGACCCACATAATCCCTGCTTCATCAGAGCGGCCCAAGAAATCTGTAAAACCTTTAGCCTCTATCTGCTTTTGTTCCGCTACGTTAACGTCGGGTGGCTGGACGCGACAGCAAGCGCCACAGTTTTTGCACCGAAAACCTACAGAATCCGGGAAATCAACGTTTTCAAAGTTCAAGGTGAATGTAGATAGAAAAAAATTGCTTATTTAAGTTGCGATGGAAATTAAATCTGGAAGGTTACGGCCTCGCTATGCTAATGATTAACCAAGAAACTGCACCCCGACCGGTCCTTGATCTGAAATTAGTTAGAGAAGGCTCATGATAACCTAAAAAGCGGAATAAATGGCAGCAGCATTACTAATTATGAATAGAATTTCTTTAACCAATCCAATTTCAGAAGCACATCGCAAGGTCCAATCAGCCAAACCCATAAGCTGGGTGACACTGGGGATGCGTGCTGCAGCGCCTCAGAATTCAATTTGAAGTAAGTCATCTCGGGGAAAACAGAATGAACTGAATCCCCCGCTCAGACTAACGTGCAATTATCATCATAGGCGCCACGCGCATTTCAACTTGCAAAGCCAAGTCTTGCTAGAGCCCTAAGATAACCGGATTCAAGACGATAATCCAATATATCAAGAATTATTTCAGTCATCAGTTTCTATTTTATCCTTCCGTCTCATTTCAGAAAGGAAAGATAAAAGTTTTGCAGTCAGCCGGACTCACTTCGAAAACATTTTCTTCAGGATAAGCAAAAAACAATGAAATTCAGGAATTAGCGGGTAATTTAATCTCGAGGATTTCAGCCAGGGCGCAAATTGTTTCCTTAAGTTTTCTAATGGATGTGCCGGCGTACATGGATAAAACCGCGAGTAATTCGTAGTCCCATTTTATTTTGTCAATTTCCATGTTAACCCTCCATACATGCTTAATATAACAGCGATATAAATTTTGTGAAAAGAAAAGGGAAAATGGAATAAGCAAAGGTTCATGGTGACTAATCCAGTTTGATAGCATTCTCGATAAGTTTGCCAATAGCGTGCGTAAAAAAAAATACTGTTTAAAGTGAACGTGACTTTTAGGACAAAGGCGGGTTACGACTAACACACCAGCCCACAGACTAACACCTCACGTTTTATTTGTGTTCTCTGGAGATTTCCAAGCAATCCACAGTTGACTTAGCGGTTCAATCTATATAAGAGGGGTAGGTGCTTCAGAGCACTAGGGTACAGCTTACAAGTATGCTGCGTAGAAATTCAAGAATTATGCTCTGGCGGATCACGGTTCTTGGCAGGACACGAACAGGGAAAGGTAACTATTATGGGTGGGCTAAGGAGCCTCCGCATCTTGCCGAAGGGTGATCCGCCAAAGCGCGGGCACGCATGCTTGGGATTATTCTTCCCTGCGCTTCTGTTTCCGTTTAGGAATAAATGGTTTTTCGACTACGTTTTTGTACTTCGAGGTTAAGAAAAATCTGCGGAATAATCAAAAAATGGTGAATACTCAGAAAGCTCCCGATAACCGTTCTTTTCTTTCCAAGCCGTTTCTGTTACGCCGACGTTTTGGCGCTACTTCTTTGCTTGCTGTTTTTCTTTATGCTTCTTTCTTTTCTCGTCTCGCTCTTTCTTAGTTAATGGTTTGTCTTTTTTCATTTCACTCAATCCATATAGAACTACTTGAGAGCAGAGAATTAAATCTGTTGAAAATACGCAAAATAAGGTGAACCCAAGTGCATTCTGAAAAATCAACTTTCTGGTTTTTACCTCGCTTGAAGCCTGATTTTGGACACTTATTAATGATCTTTAACAGTGCTGTTTACGGATTCTGCACAAACTAATTATAAAAAAAAGACAAGGTGAATAATGAAACAAAGAGAATATGCTGACAGAAGACAAAACAATGCAAGCTGAAGAGGTAATAAAAAACATAATCAAGAGGATTAATAGCAACTCAAAAAAAGGCAAAGATTGGAACAACGCTATTCAGTTTGTTTTCACAGACTCAGATCCATACTGGGTGAAAATATCAGATGGCAAAGTTGAGAAAGTGGAGAAAGCAAACAAAAAGCAGGATGCAGTCGTAACGCTGACTTGTTCTGTGGACATACTGCAGAAGATTCTTGACAATGAATTGGGCACCGTGATGGCTCTGGTTACTCGCAAGGTGAAAGTCGATGGATCGATTTTAGCCATTAGGAAACTGAGGCAAGCGGTCGGAATCAACTAAAAAAACTAAAAGCACGCCTTTTTTACAAAAAAATTAGCCCAGTTGGGCTTCCGTCAAGAAAGAAACCGCAAGTTCACTCAGGATTTCAGCTTTTAAATAAGGGGGCTATAGACTTTTCCGAGCATTAGCAGTCAGACAAATTTTGTCCTTCTGTTCCTGCAAGGGAACAAACTGTTCCATAGTGAATCATAACTACTTCTTTACCGATAAGGGCTTTCAGGTGTCGAAAAGATGAACAAAAAAACCAACCTCAGCGCACAATTGTTCTCTCCTGAATTCCTGATTCTCATCATAGTCTGCGCTTTCTTCACATGGACTCAATACGAGATGCTTCAAAGCGCCACCTTCAGTGTCGACTTGATCAGAAACTTCCCAACCTATCAAGGACTAATGAAGTTCCCCTGGTGGATAGCCACGTTCTACTTCAGCGAACTTGGCGGCACAGTTGGCGGAATCCTCCGTTGGATAGCCAGTTACCTCGCGCTTTACTCAGCGTTCCTCTACTGGAGAGGAAAAGACGCGGCAATACCCCAGATCAAAGGAAAAATCTGCACGGCACTACTCTTGGAAGCAGGCTACTTCCTGTTCCTCATCCCAACCGTTTGGCTGGGTTTCGTGTTTCCCTCCACAGGCGGAAACGTCTGGTACTTCGAAGCCACTCCAGTGTTAGAGGTTTTCTTCGCCGCAGGCTTAACCTCCCTCATGGTGGTCCTAGTAATTCCACCTATCCTGCTCAAGCTGAGAGCACTGATCCTACGGAACTCGCCACGTCAAGACATAATAAAATGGAGCTGCATCACCGCAGTCTCATACTTATTCGCAGTTTTCTGGTTCAACACCACAATGCAATGGCTAGGCATGTTAACCACGTTCGGCGTGACCATGCTGCTTGACCCCCTAAACCTCGCTGGATTCACAGCATCAGTCATCTGTCTCTTCCTCGTAGCCATATACGCTTTGAAACTCACGTTTCCAGCAATCAAAAGGCAATCCGTCAAGCTGAACCCAAACCGCATAGGCGCCACTGCAATCGCTTTCGGAAGCTACACCATCTTTGGCATACTCGTTTACTTCATTGCAGGAGGTTTCGCACAGCGCCCATTCGCGTGGTACGAACTGATAGTGCCCCACAACCCCTACTTGTGGTGCTTAATCTTCCTCTTTGCAGGCATGCCACTGCTGTTTAGCCGCAAACCAAATGATGAAAAAGACAAACAACACAGAGCTCAAATTTCCCCAGATGCCCAACGCAGAGCAAAGCTTACATGCATACAAACACAAATACGGCTTGAGGACTCCTTGTGACATGTTACTTTAGGCATCTGGGAGGCATATTCATGAAAGCAGGAATAGAAGTTACCAAAGAAAACAAACAGAAAATTGACAATGTCATCCATGACATGGTGAATGTGCTATACAAGAACTGCCCAGTCACATGGACAGAAGTGAAAAAGCGCCTTGCTGAGGATGAAGATGGTTTCGCCTTGAAGTTGAAAAATGCTTGGAACAACCAGTAAGAGAAGAGCATAGAAAAAACCGCGCGTTTAAATCTGAAAAGGGAAACTAGGAAAAAGGGAGCATACTTGCATATACGATTGATGGTTTACTCGGATGGTGGCGCCAGAGGCAACCCTGGACCAGCAGCCATGGCTTTTCTTATCTTAACAGAGAAAGGTCAAGTGGTAAAGAAACAGTCACGTTGCTTGGGCGTTCGCACTAATAATCAAGCTGAATACGAAGCTTTGATTGCTGCGTTGGAATCCGCCGCTGCTATTGGTGCTGAAGAATTGATTTGTCACCTTGACAGTGAAGTTGTGGCTAAGCACCTCACAGGAGAGTACAAAGTGAAAAACGCCGCCCTTAAACAGTTGTGGAATAGAGCTCAAGAACTAAAAAAGCGTTTTAAGAAAGTCAGCTTCGTGAACGTTCCCAGAACCGACAGGTACATCCAAGAAGCGGATAGGCTTGTAAATGAGGCTCTTGACGAGGCATCCAAGTAGCACGTTAAGGGTTCGGGGCAATTCGTGATAGCCTTAAATATTGTTGCAACTCACTATTGCCGCGTGTCTTCAATGACCCAAAAGTACACTTACGCAGTTGAACTCAAAAACGTCGTAAAACGCTACAATGAAATCCAGGCTGTAAACAACGTTGACTTAGCCATAAAACCAGGCGAGATTTTCGGTCTTCTGGGACCAAATGGCTCGGGCAAGTCAACCACGCTGAAGATGCTGCTTGGTTTGGTGCAGCCTGACTCTGGCTCGGTAAATGTTCTTGGGTTAAATGTTAAAGAGGACGCAGTCGCGGTGAAGAGGCTTGTCGGTTACGCTCCCGAATCGCCGCGTTTGTACGAGTTTTTGACAGGGATTGAATTCTTGGATTTTATCGGCGACATTTACGGCATGCAAACAGAGGACAAAAAGAACAGGATTAATGAGTACCTGAAGGCTCTGCAGCTTGAGGGAAGAGAGGGCGACATGATAAGCAGCTACTCTGAAGGAATGAAGCAGAAAATCGCCCTTATCTCAGCGTTCCTGCACAGACCCAGACTCCTCATTTTAGACGAACCTTTAAACGCTTTAGACCCAAGGTCCGCGCGCTTGGTTAAGGACTTCCTGCATGAACTGAAACTGCAGGGAGTAACCACTATAATGTCCACGCACATTCTGGAGATAGCCCAAGCATTGTGCGACCGGGTAGGCATAATGTACCAAGGCAAACTTTTAGCGTTAGGCAACATGGACGAACTGAGGCATATGTCGAAAATGCCCGGCTCGGGCTTGGAAGACATTTTCCTGAAGCTAACAGGCACAGGCGACATAAGAGCCGTCGTTGAGGAACTTGTTAAATGAACTGGAAAAGAGTGCTCTACCTTGTACGCGTTGGCATGAAGGCAGGTAGGCTCATCCGTGGACAGAGACTGATAAAGTACAACGTAACCCGAAATAGGCTCTTCAGTTACCTGATGTACCTTATACCAATAGCCATCGGATTGGCAATAGGGTTACTAGTAGGCAACTTCTATAATTCACAAGCGTCTAACTCTCAGCTTCAGGGCTTATTCAGCCAAGGCATGCAGAGTCTTCTCTTTTCGCTGCCGACTATTGTGTTGGTTTACAGTCTTGTTTTCACGATGCTCCAGCAAATTCAGCGGAGCGGTGTCAGGTTTTCGCAGCAGGTACCCTACTGGCTACCGGTCACGTGGCAAGAACACACGTTAGCTTCTATCATAGCAGACGTGCTGGGTTTTCCCTTAATCTCAGTGATATTTATATCATCAGTCGCTCTCACGTTCTCTGCGTTCGTCGGGCAGGTTCCTTTAGCCGTCGGAGCTGTTCTAGCTATGTGTGTGGCTGCTTTCATGGCTAGCGCTACCACTGAGGTTTTCAGAATCTTGCAGGTGCGGTTCATTGGTGCTATTTATAAGTCGACAGGGCGAGCTGCAGTGTGGGTTCGTTTTGTGGGCTCTATGCTTTTCTTCATAGTCTTCTACGTTATCTATTTCTACATAACCTCGGGAGCAAACGCGCTGTATTTCGTTCAAACGGTTGCTTACGCGCAGAGTGCAATTTGGTTTGTACCTTTCGTTTGGCTGGGACTGACCCTTTATTCGTTGATGAACGGGCCGCTTCTGCTGGGAGCCGCTTTCATAGTTTTGTCACTCCTGTTTATCGTTGGCTTGTTCTTACTCGGTACCGCATTGAATAGTCGGTTTGGACTTTATGAGCCGCCTGCCATAACCATTTCACGCGGAGTCTATGCGCCTAAAACTGGGTTTCTTGGCAGATTCGGGTTCTCCTCTGTGGAGGCTGCACTCATTCGGAAAGACCTCAAAGCGTTCACTCGTAGACGAGAGTTGATGACGTCCTTCATTCTCCCAATAGTTTTCCTAATAATACCAATTATGTCTTCGCTGAACGGAACGCAATCATCGTCTGCTTCCAACGAATTGCCTTCATTCATGTTTGCTTTCACTTCGCTCTTTCCAGCTGCCCTCATGGCCATGAGCTTAGGTAACTTCATGACCGGCGAAGAAGGGCAAAACATGTGGCGACTTTACTCATCTCCCATTTCAGCCAAGAACTTCGTGAAGAGCAAGTACGCGTTCATAATTTTCTTTGCGCTATTAGTTTTGCCCATTACTGGAGCCATTGGATTTTTAATTTATCATCCTTCCTTGCAGACCACGCTTGCAATGGCAATAGAATCGGTTTTCATGGTGTTCGCCTTAGGTGCACTCTCAGTGGCGAACGGCATAAAAGGCGCCGACTTCAGTGAAGCCCCGAGACCGAGAATGATACGCACTAAATGGGCTTTCATCAACATGCTCACATGCGCCGGGGCAGGATTGGCAGTTCTGGCTCCTCTAGTTCCATATGTACTTTCAACCTTCTCAGGAAGCCAACTGGGCATATTCATAGAACTGTACCAAGCAGTTATAATCAGTGGAGTTATCGCAGTCGCCTTAACGGTAATCTTTTATCTAATGGCAGTTGGAAACGCGAAAGACCTCCTAACAAAAGCTGAAGTCTAAGTAAGTAAGCCATGAAGAAATGAAATACGATGACCAGTTATGGTTTCTTGCCTAGTTTCTGAGGCTTTTTACGTCCATCCCAAACGTGATGCAAAGCTAAACATGGATGATGCAGAAGCATCCGCGGTCCAGAGTAACGCATGACCTTTTTTACTTTCTCTTTCATTTCAGGATTGTAACAGTGAACAAGACATTTTCCACATGTGCTTTTCTTTTCTTGGAATGGACACTTGTCAAGGCGCATCCGCGCATACTCCAAGAATTCAGTGCACTCGGGGCAGAGTTCACCGTGGGTTTCGTGGTGTCCTTTGCAGTAGATGTGTATCATTGCTTCGATGGTTTTCTTTTCTCGCCGTATTCGGGGGTGTTCGGTTGTCATCGCAGTATCCAATCCGTTCTGTTCAACAGAAAGAAACTGCAAGGTCCCCAAATATGTTTTGACTAGCTAATGCGGGATTTGCAGAATATTCTTCAGAGTTAAATAGAAATCGGTCTCATTCGTTTTGCATGTACTGCTGGGAGTTCCACAAGACTTTTAGCTGACCCAAATAATAGCAGTTGTTGAAAGCCTGATGAGCAACCGCATCTTCGCAAATCTAGGTTTCTTACTTCAGATCGCAGGTTTGCTGACCATTTTGCCAATCGGCATAGGACTCTATTTTAACGAACCTCAAGCGGTTATTTCACTCTTCTTGGCATGCGTCGGGTTTCTAGGCTGCGGCTTCTTACTGAACGCTTTGTGTGAAAGAAAGGATTTGGATTTCAAATGTTCAAATTTGCTGTTTTTAGCTACATTCATCATAATGCCCCTCATAGGTGCAATACCGTACTTCTACATTGCTCCTGACCCCTTCGGAAGCGCAAACATCCTTGACAAGTTCACGAACGGATATTTTGAAAGCGTCTCTGGATTCACCACGACAGGTTTCAGTTTCATAACTAACCCTGATGTTTTGCCGAAATCTCTGCTGATCTACAGGAGTTTAACTGAGTTGATGGGCGGCGTCGGCATAGTCTTTTTGCTTCTCGCGTTTTTCCAATCCAGAAAATCCCTAAACAACCTCAGCAACTCTTTAGGCATAGACAACGTAAATGGTAACCTGAAGAAAACCTACTTCTCAGTTTTCGCCATCTACGGCGGCTACATTCTTGTCTTTACAGGCATCTTTTACGCCTTAGGGTTCACAAATCTAGTCAACACAGGCACCTTTGTCATTGATACCCTGACTGGAGGTTTTCAGCCGTCTACGCTTCAGTTTCAGCAGTATCTGAGTTTGGCACCAAAAATCTGCATCACTGTTCTTATGCTTCTGGGAGCATTAAATTTCACGTTCAGCTACAATTTGTTCACGCGGAAACTCCGAAAAGCCATCTCCTCAGAGTTTGCTGCGTTCTTTCTAATTATCGCTTTAGGAACAGTGTCGGTTTCCCTCTTATCAAACATCGGAGTCTTTGACTCGCTTTTCCACGTGGTAAGCATGTCTTCTTCAGTTGGATACAGCTACATTCCTCTGGCTTCTTTTGGTAACACTACCCTTTCAATTTTAATCGTTCTCATGCTCATCGGCGGCTGCACTTTCTCCATGGCAGGTGGCATACGTGTATCCAGAATAATCACCTTTGGTAAATCGGTAAAAGAAAACATAGTGGGTTTGCTTGTCAGAGAACACGCTATAGCGAAACCAAAGAAAACCACAAGCGCCAATGGCAGCCTTGAAAATCTCTCTGCCACTGTTTCAATCTTGCTCTTCATTTTCATACTCGTAGTCTTCGCCGTAATCTTCACAACAATCGGCGTGACATTCACGGACGCAATTTTTGAAGTAGGGTCAGCACTAACCACGAACGGCATATCCATGGGGGCAACGACAGTAACGATGGGCATAGGGTACAAGTGGCTGATGATTGCGGCGATGACCATTGGACGCGTTGAGATACTGTCAATCCTGATTGCTTTAGTCTCAATTGGAAGAAATAGTGCATTGGTTAGCGAGAAATACGGCGATAGCTTAAAAACAGACAACCGTGTCCGTACTAAAAAGAGATAGCATGATTGAAATCAGCAGTAAACGCGACCTCGAAAAAGAATTGTCCCAGAATGAACAGGCGGTTGCATTGTTCTACGCGTCTTGGTGTCCATTCTGCAGAGGGTTTCTCCCTGTTTTTAGCAATTACGCCAGAAAATCGGGTTCCACCGTGTTCCTTCGGGTGAACGTGGACGACGAGGATAATCCTCTGTGGGAAGAGTATTCATTGGAGGCGGTTCCATCGGTTATTCTTTTTGAAAAGGGTCAAGTAAGCCGAAGGCTGGATTGTAAGTTGGGCTCTGGGCTGAATGAATGCCAATTAAGCGAATGGCTACAAAAACCTTGATTTAAGTGAAGCTTGCAAAAGTTGATTTGCGGGTTTAGTCAGTTCTGGGCTTCGCCTTAAAATTTTACTGTTTAAAGGGGAGGGGGTAGGTCTCCACGAGCACCAGAAACCAAGGGTAATACTACGAGTATTTGCTCTGCGTTTGTAATAGTGCAGCCGCTTTATGCACTTGCCACGCCTGCTCAGCCATCTAAACTGTTGTTTTTATTGCGTAACTGAGTGGTACCAGCTTATAATGTACTCAGGCAGCTTCAATCCTCTCTGAGCCAACCTCTCAGCCAACATAACAGGCAAAGGACTCAGAACATACGCCGCCCTCGTGTAAAACCGCCTCGGCGCACCAGGCCTAACCTCTTCCTCAAGGATTATTTGAAGGTCCGATTTCTTGGCTAGAGTTGAGTTCTTGCGTCCTGTAATAGCCAGCACGGTTCCGTTGAACTGCTTGAGCACGTCGCACCAGATGATGACAGGTTTAGTTTCGCCTGTATAGGATAGTAGGATTTCTAGGTCGCCTGCTCTCGGGTGGGGCGTGTTAACTCCTCTTGTCATGAAGACGTTGTCGCCGAGGAAGGTTTTGATGTGGAAGAGTCTCACACCAGTCATTTTAGCGATTTCGTTTGCTGTACCTTTGCCGCCCAGGAACACGTTGGTTCTTTTCTCCATCAGGTCAACGAGTTGATTGTAGGTTTCGGATTTCACGTTAGCGTCCATTAGGACGCCTATTTTCTCGAATTCTTCATCGCAAAGGCGGAAAACGTCTTCTACTTCCAAGTTCCTGAAAATGGCTTCAATCATCATGCATAAAAGTTGAAGTGTTCCCAACTCGAATATGTCGCCCATCATGCCTGTTTCGCTGTAATCAAGCGAGGGCTTCGATTTTCCGCGACCCTTAATCTGGACGACGGTTCCATGCTTTCGCGTTATATCAGCCAGCGGCGACTCCAAACTGGAAGTCAAGAGCCCCATGGAGAACTTGCTCGTTTTCTTCTCCTCAATATACGTTGACAGGTCCTGAGCCATAACCAGAGGATCATCCGAGTAGCCGCTGCCAGAATTCATCAACAACAGCGTTTTCTTGTACCGCCTCTCAAGATCAGCCGCGGCATCATACATGTTCTTGCCTGGAAAACCTGGATCGTCAGGAGTTAAAACTACCTTGTTTCTCCAGCCCACTTGGCTTAGGGCTATTTGGCTCATGGCAGCGTTAAGTGAGTGCAGTGATCGGCCTGACCCGCCGCAGACTACGCAGTCGGCTGCTTTCAGGTCTTCGTACAGGGGTTGAAGACTGTTTTTTTTTATGCTGAGAACATTGTCTCTGATTTTGTTAGCGAAGCCTATGGTGCTGATTTTGCTTTTGATGTCAACGGCACCTCAATTCACAATGTTGATTCTGACTGTGTATATTATTCTTGTGCTTAAAAATGTGAAAGATGCTCTAACTTGTGCGTTAAATAGCCTTCGTTTTGGCGTTGCTTACTCAGATTAGTTCGGCGCTTTCAGCAGAGAATTACGAAAAACGGCTCATTTCAGCAAACAGTATTTGCTACGCCTTAACGCCTGTTCTCACGGCAGTGTGTATCCGCCGTCTGAAACGATGCACTGGCCCGTGATGAAGTTAGACTCGTCGCTGACCAAGAAGACCACGAGATTCGCGATGTCTATTGGGCGTCCCATTCGACCGGCTGGAATGACTTTGATGATTTGCTTATACATCTCCGTGTTCGTCGTCATGTCCCCAACGTCAATCGGACCTGGCGCCACTGCGTTTACGTTGATTCCGTACTGCGCTACTTCAAGCGCCAGAGACTTGGTGAAGCCCGCTATGGCTGCTTTGCTGGCGGAGTAATGCGTTAGGTTTTGGAAACCAACCACGGCGCCAGCTATCGAGGCGATGTTCACTATTTTTCCATATCTCTGCTTCACCATTTTTGGAATAACCGCCTTAGTACAATGGAAAACGCCGTTCAAGTTTACGCGCAGTACCTTGTTCCAATCGTCGGCTGTCATGTCTAAAAACGCTTTTTGCGGGTAAATGCCCGCATTGTTGACGAGAATATCTATTCTCTCATATTTCCCAATTACTTTCTCTTCGACGTCTTGCGCTTGCTCAAGCTCTGTGACATCGCATTTGATGGGTAACGCTTTAGAGCCGAGAGCTTCGATTTGTTTTCCAACTTCGAAAATTGCGTCAGTGACATCGGTGACGACGACTTCTGCGCCGTTTCTTGCAAGGGATAACGCGATTTCTCTGCCTATACCATGACCAGCGCCTGTGACAATTGCAACCTTACCTTTCAAATTAGCCAACAGAACTCAACTCCTGAAAAATACAATTAAGATTAAAGTTTTTCCTGTATTTGAACCTTGCCGAGTTGCCATAGCCTGGCGCTATTGCTTGTAAGGTTTACAGGCGTGGCAGTTTTGACTGGTGCGCGTTTTGAGCTAGGTGTCACTTGTAAGTTTGAAAGCTACAGTTAAAAGAGAGACGGGGAAATATCACATGTTGTTGAACATCAGATGTCCATGTCGGGGATTTTGGTTTGAGCAAATAAGCTGAAAATCTCTAGCGATAGGGTTCATTTCTGGTTCTTGTCGGCTGTGCGGAGAGTCCTTCGCTTTGCTCCTGATAGACTAAAAACTTATCTTCTAACCCCACCAAAGTAGTATAGTGAGAGTCGATTCGGAAATGGATGTGTTCGAAGCTATCCAAAAGCGCAAATCCACCCGCAGGTATCAGCCAACGCCTGTTTCTAAGGAGATGCTGGAGAAGCTCTTGGAAGCTGCAAGGCTTTCCCCTTCAGCGAAGAACATTCAACCATGGCACTTCATAGTTGTCACAGACAGCGAGAAAAGAAAAGCGCTTTCCAAAGGTTTCTTCGCTAAGTTCCTGAGCGAGGTGCCAGTAATCATTGCGGCGTGCGGGGATGAGAAAGCGTCGCCTGACTGGTACGTTGTGGACGTGGCGTTGGCGGGTGAGAATATGGTGCTTGCCGCTACGGCGGAGGGCTTAGGCACATGCTGGGTGGGTAGCTTCGACGAGAAAAACGTGAAGGAACTGCTAAAGATTCCGGAGAACTTTAGAGTTGTGGCTCTTTTAGCTGTTGGTTATGCTTGTGAAACAGTGAGTGTTACCCGCAAAATCATAAACTTGGTGCGAAGGCGGAAAACGCTCGTTGAAATTGCCAGCTGGGAAGAGTACGGGCGAAGCCTCGAAAGCAAATGAGGGGGGTAACCAATGCGGCTTCTTCTTGACGAGATGTATGCGGGCTTGAAAGAGTATTTTGAAACGTTAGGCTATGAAGTGCAGACAGCACAAGAGGCAGGGTTGAAATCGGCTAAGGACAGGGATGTGGTGGAGTACGCTGGAAAGCATGGTTATGTGCTGGTGACTCAAGACCAGAAGCCTGCTGAGTTGGCAGAGTTGACGGGTGTCAGGTGTGTTTTGATTTCTAACGCGATGATTGCTAAGGTTGCGGATGCGAAAATCAGGGAAAAGTATGCTCAAGTTTAATTGGGCGGTAGTTGTTTTTGCTTGTTGATTTTCTACGTTATTTTTTGCATAAATTATAATATGGGGACGTCAGAATGTTGGGAGAGGGATTAACTCTTGCAGGACGAAGCCGAGCTGAACAACAACACGACTTTCCAGATTTACCTGTACCTAGTTAAAGTTGATGAGCCTACTGGACCAAGGGACATTATGCGCGGCATTAATCAGAGCAGCCCCAGCGTGGTGCACAGGCACTTGCAGAAACTTGCCGATTCAGGATTAGTTGACAAAGACGCTTACGGACGTTACACCGTAAAGAAGAAGATTCGCTTCAAGGGATACATGTGGTTTAGGAAGAGGTTGGTTCCACGGTCTATTCTGTTTTCGCTGGGTTTTGCAGGTCTTTTTGTCTTCCTGCTTCTGGTATGGGCTCTTCATTTGTCAGCTGGGTCACCTATAGAAGAGTCATTTGTTGTCCTGAGTGTAGTTACAGCAGTTGCAGCAGTGTTCTTGCTGGTTGAAGGGTTGAGACCGAGGAAGAAAATGCCCCAGTAGTTGTGTTGTTTCCTAAATCAGGGTTTTCTGTTTTTCCCCTTTAACAAACGAAGATACTCTGACGCCTATGAGGCGCACTTTTCTGCCTGAACGTAAGTAGGGTTGGAGGAGTTCTTTTGCGGTTTTTTTGAGGTCTTGCGGTCGGTTGGTCATAAAGGGCAGGGTTTTGCTGGCGGTGTGGGTTTCAAAGTTTTCGTAGCGGACTTTGATGGTGACTGTTTTGAAGAAGAGGCTCTGGCTGGCGGTTTCTTTGGCAACTTCCACGGATAACGCCTCTAGCGTTTCTCGCACAGCTTCCGCGTCTGCAGTGTCTTCTTCGAAGGTAGTTTCGTGGCTTATGGATTTAACTTCTGTCCGTGGTTCCACTTCGCTTCTGTCGACACCATGCGCCATGAGGTACATTTGTGTGCCCATCACGCCGAACGCTTCCGTTAACACGGTGGGGTCGTAGCGTGCGAGGTCGCCGATGGTGTTGATGCCCATGGCTTTCAGTTTTTCTTCGGTTTTGCGTCCTACCCACAGGAGCTTGCGCACAGGCAGCGGCTCGAGGAATCTCTCAACTTCGCCGTCTTTGATGATGGTTAAGCCGTCGGGTTTCTGGAAGTCGCTTGCTATTTTCGCGGATAGCTTGTTTGGTCCTACGCCGATTGAGCAGGTTAAGTGTTCTTTTTCGAGAATTTCTTGTTTTATCGTTTTGGCGAGTGCTTCGGCTTCAGAGTAGTCCTTGGCTTTTGAAGAGACGTCGAGGAAGGCTTCGTCTATGCCCCACTGTTCAAACTTATCCGCGTACTTCCGAGCAATCTCCATTATTTCGTTGGACACTTGGATGTAGAGCGGGAAATTCGGCGGCAAATAAACGGCGTCAGGACACAACTTCCAAGCGCGACTAATGGGCATTCCTGACCGAACGCCCGCTTTTCTGGCGTCATAATTGCTTGTGCTGACGACTCCTCTGCCTTTTCCCTGCTTCGGGTCTGCGCCGACGACGACAGGTTTACCTTGGTATTCTGGATGCTCGCGGGTTTCCACTGCCGTGTAGAAGTGGTCCATGTCCAAGTGAAAAATTACTCGTTTTTTCTCGCTCATGCAACGGTCGCTAATGCTTTGGATGGTTTGGTGATTTGAATTTATCGAAAACCCTTGTGGAACTGAAATCGCTATTTTCACTTCATAACCCTTTAAGGCTACAAGTTCCCAAAAAGACAACTTAAACGCGTGAGTTGATTTCGACATGCCACAGGTTTCAAAGGAAACAGCCAGCCAAATTGCAGTTGTGTATCTGAGAAGACAGAAGAACTCTGATAAAATCGATGTTGCTGCGGTTGAAGCAGACAGCGGCGGCTGGATTGTGAGGGGAACATGCCCGATTGATTTGCAGGGGCACCAGTGGGCAGAAAAATTCGAAGTGACCGTAGACCAGAAAGGAAAAATCAAATCAGCAGACTACGCACTACTATAAACTATTGAACCCATTCTCTTTTAAAAATCAAGCTAAAGTCCACTTTGAAATCCACTCCATAAATGGGAAGGCTGAGGTGAACGTCTGCGTCACTTGCGGGTTCTATTGTGGCTTCAGGCTATTTATAAGGGAGAGGGTAGGTCTCTGCAGAGCAGTAGAGAGCCAGCCAGCATATTTGGAGCCTAATAGTAATAGTATGCAGAAACCTATAGGGGGTAGGTCCGTATTGCGTATTTTTGCAGCCAAAAGCATGCAGAAAAAGAGACTGCTCAGAAAAACAAAACCCAACGGCTCACCAGTTTACTCATAAAAAACGTAACACAACAGCAATCACCCATATCACTAGACATCATTCAAGCATTCCTGAGCAACAAAAACTATTAGAGACAAAGCCACCTGTGGTTGAATCTATATATAATGGGGTATAGTCTTTTCCGAGAACAACAGTTCAGCATCATGCAGGAGAAAAACCAGAACATGCACCTTGAAGAGATGAAGAAAGAAATCGAAAACCTTGTCCTCGCCAAAGGTTTCTATAATAAGCCTGAGGATATTCCGAAGAAGCTTCTTTTCGCGTTTATTGAGCTTGGCGAAGCCAGTGACTCTTGGAAGAAAGGCGAAAGCCAAGAGAAGATTGCTGAAGAACTCATTGACGCTATATTTTATGTTCTGGATGCAAGCCGACTTGCTTGTCCCAGCGTGAACATGGATGAGATGTTCCGGTGGAAACTGGCTAAGAACCTTGGTAGACCTTACCAGTATGGCGAAGGGCACAGAAGCAAATAGCGCGTTTCTTGAGCATTCTTTTTTCGCGAGGTTCCGCTGAGGGTTTTTATCCCGCGCACGTACAGCTATTTTTGTTGGGACCTGAACAGTGAACTTCAACTACCCCGCAGACATAGGCTTCGCATGCAACAACTGCGGAATCTGCTGCGGCGACACACCCACGAAAACACGCCACGTGCTTCTACTCAGCTCAGACGCTGAACGCATATCAGCGTACACGAAGAAAGCCGTCAGCGAGTTCACACAGAAAACAGAGGGAAAAGCATCATACATCTACGAGATGCAGAAAAACCCTGAAAACGGCAAATGCCTCTTCCACCAAAACAACCAATGCACCATATACATGCAAAGACCCTTAATCTGCAAATTCTACCCCTTCGAACTAAGCGCAGATAAAAACGGAAAATACGCGTTTAAAGTTACTAGTGAGTGCCTAGGCGTTTTAAGCCTAGACACCCTGAAGGGAGGGGAAATTTTGGGTGAACTTTTCTTTAGGCGTTTGCTTCACTTGGCACGTGCCACTTTAGGTTCTGCAGCCGAGTTTTCTAACAGTTCCCATTGAGGGTTTGGCTGCGGACTTGCCGATGGCGCTTGTGCATGTCTTGGGCATTCGGCTGATGAGCGGTCGCTTCTGCGAGTACTTGTAGCCGCATTGGCATTGGAAGCCTGTGATTTCGCCGTGCTTCTGCGTCAAGGGCTGCCACTTGTGGCTGGTGCAACGGGCATTTTTCTTATGAAGCTGCCAGATTATTCTCGCGTCTTTGAGGGTTATGGGTGCGTTGCGCTTGGCTGTTGCCGCGTATACGATTGTACACACTGCAACGCAGGCCGCGGTGATTGGGGGAATCAGGGTGGTTATCATGTTTTTTCACGTCTCGTGTAGCTGTGTGGTACACACCTACAATATGTCTTTTCTGAGACACATCATTGTCAACAGTATATTACATCGCACGATATAACCATTATGCACACCTGTACAACACCAAACCTGCACGAAACGGAGAACTGCTGTGCGATTTTTTGACTATACCCCCTTATATATAGATTCAATCGCAGATTGAACTTCTTGTTCAGCTAAGAAGGTTTGCTGGGGCTTTGGCGGACGGAAACTTTAGGAGAGAGGTAGGAGAGAGAAATGTCTGAAAACCCTTTCGCTACCACTTTAGTAGTTTTAACCGCCAGAGCCCACTCAGCCCCGATTTACTCTCAAATTCTAAACTGTTTTTCTTTCACAAAAAAAGAAAGAAGGAAAATTGGTTTTACTTGCGTTTGCGAAGGACTAATGCGGCTACTGCTACTACTACGATGATGACGACTGCTGCTGCGGCAATGATGTACATGTCAGTGCTTGGACCTGTTTCGGGGGTTGGAGCTGGCGAAGGCGAAGCAGTTGCGGTTGGAGTCAGTGTTGGTGTGGCTGTCGGTGTGGGTGTTGCTGTTGGTTCTGGTGTTGCTGGTGCTGGACTTACCTGAACTACTTCCTGTGCGCTAGACCAGTGGTATGCGTCGGTTCCTTCAAAGCGTGCTACTACTTTGTATGCGCCTTCGCTTGGAGGATTCCAGGTGTACATGTATGTTCCGTCGGAGGCAGTGTTTACTGTGGCGAAGTCGGTCCAAGCGCCGTCTTTAACGTAGCTTAAGACAACTGGCACCCCACTTACTAGGGGAGATTGTAGTTCCGGATGCTTCTGGCTGAAAGGAGACATATCCTCCACCGAGCCATCGATAACCGTGCTTTGCCCGAGGGTTATCGACTGTGAGGTAACAGCAGCCGTCGTAGTTGTAGGTCCTGCGCCCCAACACCAAAGATAATCAAATGCTCCATTCGAGTACAGATTTCCGTCAGCAATAGCTACATCAGTACAAGCCGTTGGCGTTAGATACTTCCATATTAAATCGCCAGTCGTTACATTCACAGCGTATGTGTATCCCCCGTAAGTGCCTGTTGCTGGAAAACCTGTGAATATCTTGTCAGCAGTGACGAAGTAGACTGCACCGTCAGCAATTGCAGGGTTGTAGTAGTCTATTGGTCCAGCAGCTTGAAATGTCCATAACCTCTCGCCAGTCGTCGCGTTTAGGCAGTATAATTTGGATTCACTGCCACCAACGAAGTAAACTCTGCCATAGGCAACTGATGCCGTATTCACATAGTCCACATTAGTAGCGAATTCCCATAAGAATTTGCCAGTATATGCGTCCAAACAGACAAGTTTGGTGGTCACCACAGTGCTACTATACGTTGCTAAGTAGACTTTGCCATCTGCGATTGTAGCAGCATCATAAAATGTGTCCTTAAGGTCGGTTGATGTGTAATTCCATATTAAGTTGCCATTCTTTGCATCTACACAGGAAACCCAAAGCGAATAAGAATTGACCCCTGTAATCATTCCATCGTAATAACTCAGTCTGCCACTTACATTTCCAGATGTCCACATTTTCGTCATGCTAAATCCCCCTGGATATTTCAATTGGTAGCAAATGACCTGACGAGGATTGCTCTGAGTAAGGTATACCGCATCTCCTCCCGAAAATACCGTTCCCATAGGGGCAAGTACTCCCATACTGGCATTTTCAGGAGAGGTCCACGCTAAAGCTCCTGACTTCGTACCGATAGCAATTGTTTTTGGAGAGGAGCCTGCGAAAAGGAGAGTATTCGAAAGAGCAAACCACCTATCGCTCACGGGCGTCGCAGTGTACTTCCAAAGCACTTCTCCTGTATAAGCATCAAAAGCGAATAGAGCTTTTTGGTCGCTACTACAGGCATAAGCTACACCGTCCTGAATTACAACATAAGTCCATAGGTGGAATGGTATATCAGCACGCCATAATGTGTGGTTTGTTGCTATCCTAGGACCAGCAGAGAAGCCTGTGTGGGCGACGTCGTTAGCAGGCGCTCCGAGCCAAGGATAGTTTGTTACACCTGTTATAGGACGCCAGGCTCCGTCAGGCGTTTGAGTTATCAGGTTTATCCAGTTTTCTGGTGTGGGCGTCGTCGCTTGAGCTTTAGCGGATGGTGTGATTGCCATGAATGCAGAAAAAGCTAACATCAGAATCAAAGCAATAGAAGCTAACATTTTGTTTCCTCGAATTTTAGCTTTGTTTTCAACGAAATTTTGCATTTTTTCTTTTTTCTCCTGTATTTTTATGGAAGCAACATTGCAACTGTAACTACTTAACATCTTGTCGGTCTTGTAGCGACCGACGAAAAGCAGTTGGAAGCGTGATTCCTGACATCAGATGCCCAGATAAACCCGCTCTAAGACAGAGAAAGCATAGAATGGATAGTTAAGTGAGTGCAGGGTAATGGAAATGCCGATGAGGACCTATTATTGAACGCGATAAAGAATCTTTGTTGTCTACGCGGGGTCTTCCAGTTGCATCCACAGGCAGTCAAAGTACGCTCGGCTCAAAGCTACCAAGTTACGGCAGTTTGACCACAGATGAGGACCGCCAGTAAAATCCGCTGTAACGTTAACGGCAATGGACACTTCTGTGTTATCGAAAATTGTCACTATAGCCGGCGGCGTATTGGAGATGGCTTTTATTTTGAAGATTGATTTTTTAGTTAACGCTGGGATCACCCATTTTGGGAATGTTTCACTTTCAGGTTTTTCCGTTATCACCCTAAGCGTTATCCCTTTCTGCAGAGCTTTCTTTAGTGAATCATCGAAAAGGGTAAATCCTTGCCTGAATGTTTTCCAGATGGTGACGATGTCCATGGTTTCGTGAACGTTTTCAAGCGCATGTCTGAACTTTCTGCCGCGGTCGCTTTCAGAAATAATACTGAAATATGACTCTTCCACTGGTGGGGTGGCTTGCAAGTCGATTCGACAAAATTTTTCAGCTAATATTTTTGTTTTACCACGAATTTCACTCAATTCCTTAGTTTTGCGTTGAACTAGAATTATGAGAGCTTCCTCTATTGGAATAGCACTGAACAGTGTTGGTGTATTTACTTTTATTTCCACTAAACCCATTTCTTGAAGACCGGCAATTATTCGGTAGATCTCTTGTCTATGAATAATTGACGCTTTGGAAATCGCTTCAGCCTTAGACAAGCCTAGTCGGAGAAGAACGAGGTAAACCCTTGCCTGCCTTCCGGTGAGCCCCAAACAGTTCAAAGTTTTCAGATCTTCATCCTCAATTAGCAACATGTCTGACCTTCTTTGATTATAGGGCTTGAGAGGACTTTAGTCTTATTAAATTTAGTCGGTCGTTATGCGACCGACAAGTGCTTAAAAGCTCTTCAATCCGTTTCTGCGGCTCGCAGTTTGAGGTACGCCAGGATTGTATTTCTTTAGCCCTAATTCCTGAAGTTGCCTAGCGGCTTGTATCCTCGGTATTCCAGTTTTACTGTCTATTAGACTATGCACGGTCAGTTTTTTCGCATAGTTTCCTCCTTATCTGCATCCTTATTTGTGTCCTATATTTAAATTTACCATTATGCTATTTTACCACTTAGTATTATCTACCAATAACACAGTATTCTACGACGGGTTTCATCATTGGAAAAGGTCATAGGAAGCAGTAAGGTCCAACCTAACAATCGGATAACAATTATTCGCCAAGTCCAGAAAAAGCTAAACGTGAAAATGGGCGACGTGATAATTTATATCGAAGACGAGAAGGGAAACATAATCATCAAAAAAGGACAACTAAAACCAGTTTAATGAAGCATTAAAACTGCCTGAGCACGTCAGCCTTCTCCAAAATGTAACCGCAATAATGACACTTCAACAACAGAGGCTCTTCGTTTTCCACGTAAAACTTCGGCGCCACAGGCTCATGCGCATTGCTTACACACATGGGATTAACACACTTAATGATGTCTTCGATAATCTCTGGCAGCTTAACCTCCAACTTCTCCACCACCACGTAATCCCGAATAATATTAATCGTAGCTCTAGGCGCAAACAACGCGATACGATTAACTTCCTGGCGATTCAATGCTCGACCCTCAATCTTCACAAGGTCCTTAACCCGCATGCGCTTGCTCGGCACGTTAACGGCGATGGTCATCACCTGCTTCTCATGACCCGTAATCCCCAAAATCTTCACAACATCCAAAGCGTAACCACCACTAATGTGGTCAATAACTGTACCATCCTTAATTTTTGAAACCCGCACTTCCCTATCATCACTCACGCTATAACTCCCCTTCACAAGAGACTTTTCCGCATTGGTCATAAATAATTCTTGCTATAACCTCGAGTGCTTGCCGTTTGTCGGGTTCGGAGATTTCTGGTTTGTTGTGCTCTCTGCAGCTTAACTTTTCCCTTTTTATGTAGGTTCAACTTTTGAGCAGAACCGCTTTACAAAACCCTCATCATGGGAGATTACTCTTGTTTTTTGCGGTGTTTCCTGAGTTTGGTCTCTGCAATGAGGCTTTCTTTAAGTTCAAATATGCTGCCGCGCAGGTTCTGGTCTCTGATGTGCCTCTGAAAAAACTGCTTTTTGTGATTCTGTGCCAGATTTTCAGGGTCATTCTCCATCCTTGTTTTCCTTGTTTCCGCTTTTGCGGGAAACGGGGTAAGACAGGAAAAATGCAGTGGGCACAAAAACGGTCTCGCCGTCTTTTGTTTCTAAAACAACTTTTCGCACCCCAATCTTCACAACTTTCCCTTCAAAAAAGGCGACCTTAATCTCGTCTCCAACGCTGAACGTTTTATCGAGCACTACCACTATGCCAGTCACAACGCTAGACAAAACAGCCCCCAAGCCTATTCCGATGGCTATGCCGAAAATGCCCAGTCCCACAAGTGTGCCTATAATGTCGAAAGCCAAGTAGAAGATGATTAAGACGGCTCCCAACAGGTAGATGATGTATCTCACGAGTCTGCTGAACCTTCGCTTAATCTCATCAGGATAACGTGCCTTTTCAAGAATCTTTGCTGTAACCCATGAGACAACGTATGCAGCCAGCACTGTTCCTGCTACTGCAAAGGCTACTTCTATCCATCGGACAAAATCAGCGCCTATAACCTGAGACATTAAACTTCCCTTTCACAAACACGTACAATAGAATTGCTCATCAGAACTTATTAACTGGTTTGGTTTGGAATCCAACCCAAGGGTTAAACCGTGTTAGGTTCAATGATAATTTTAAGCGATTCACCTGCAGTCGCCACCAGCCTGAAACCCTCCGCAGCCTGCTGAATGCTCAACCGATGAGTAATCATATCTTTCACATTCAGTTTCTTCTGAAACAGAACTGCTAAAGACTCTTCCAAATCCCTTGGTGCAGCGCCGTAACTTGTTTTCAATGTTACCTCGTTTTTCCAGAAGTCAGTTATAGGCACGGGAATTCGCACTGTAGGATCAGGCACAGCGAAGAACAGGATGGTTCCGCCTTTGTCCACGCACTCTAACGCGGCTGTAGCTGCTGGCGTTGCCCCCGTGCATACTATTACTTGGTCGGCTAAGCGTCCACCGTTTACATCTTTCAGTTTTTGCGGGAGATTGTTTTTCGCGTCTATAGTGTGATGTGCCCCGAATTTCTCAGCCAGCTTTAACCTGTACGGGTTCACGTCAGCAACTATTATGTTTTGGATGCCCTTCGCCCTTGCCAGTTGCGCATGTAATATCCCAGCTAATCCGCCACCGATAATCAGCACGGTATCCTCTTTCTGGACTGCTGCAAGTCTTTGCCCTCGGACCACGCAGGCTAAGGGCTCGATGAAAGTGCCCTCTTCAAAGGACATCGTGTCTGGGAGCTTGTAGACGCCTTGTTCAACGTTGATTTTGGGCACGCGAATGTACTGAGCGAAACCGCCAGGAAAATAATTCGTGGTATGCAACGTCGCGCATGCCGTGTGATGACCTTTTAGGCAGTAGCGGCACTTGTTGCAGGGAACGTGATGCGAGACGAATACGCGGTCGCCGACCTTGTATTTTGTTACTTTTTTTCCTGTTTTCGCTATGACGCCTGTTGCTTCGTGTCCTAAAACTTTTGGTGCTTTGGGAACGCGGTACCATTCGGTTACGTCGCTTCCGCATAT
>Ga0315274_10001393_pt1 | contig 37166 bp, 44 predicted proteins | sample YL17G02_20_MG_FD_203700 | JGI IMG/M metagenome (GOLD analysis project Ga0315274, IMG submission 203700) | Sediment microbial communities from Yellowstone Lake, YNP, Wyoming, USA - YL17G02_20 | ecosystem: Environmental > Aquatic > Freshwater > Lake > Sediment | place: USA: Wyoming | collected...
ATGGGACGTCTCCATTATAAGGGTTGATGTTTTGATTCTACTTTAGAATCTAACATTATTCTCCCAAAGTCAATCTTTTTCTTTAAGTTGTGTTTATATGCAAAATCCTTACCATAATTCGATGCTCAAAATCAGAAAAGAATGTTTTTAATCCACAAGAAATAAAAGAGTATTACTCCCAGATATACGGACCTCATTTTAAGCCTTCTTTCAAAGGACGTAAACATAATGAAGATGAATTAGGGGAATACCGTATTGCCTTCGCTGATGATGTATGGGATATTTCTGCTATATTCACTCTGAGTAAGGAGCATCTTGATTATCCTACTCAGAAACCATTAAAGCTTTTAGAACTTATAATTAGTGCTTCTTCTAATGAAGGGGATATAGTTCTGGATCCATTTTGTGGATGTGGAACTTCCATTATTGAGTCACGAAGACTTAATCGTAACTGGATAGGTATTGACATAACTCACCTTGCTATAAATATTATTAAGTTAAGATTAAAAAGCATGTTTGACTCAGAACCAAAGAAGGATTATAAAGTCGTAGGAGAACCAGAGGACTTAGCTTCTGCAATTGAGCTTGCTAATCAAAATCGCTATCAATTCCAATGGTGGGCTACTTCCTTGATAAACGCAAGACCTTATGGTGATAAAAAGAAAGGAAAGGATACAGGTATTGACGGATTTGTCTATTTTGGCGATAAAGAAGGAAATAAAAATCTTGAATTCAAAAAAGGTATTGTATCGGTAAAAAGTGGTAAGGTATCTCCCAAAGATATAAGGGAATTAGGTCAGGTATTGGATAGAGAAAATGCAGAAATTGGGATTTTTATTACTTTACAAGAGCCGACAAGGGATATGGTGACAGAAGCTGTAGCAAAGGGATTCTATAGATCACAGATTTTAAATAAGGATTATCCAAGAATACAGATTCTAACAATTGAGGATTTGTTAAAAGGCATAAAACCTCAAATTCCGTATCAAATATCTACATTCAAAAAAGCTGGTCCAAATGAAGCAGAACAATTAGATTTAGCTAAAGATAATGTTAATTAAACATAGGAGGTAAACTAATGGATAAAGTGCGTTTTGGCGTTGTTGGTACAGGTGGAATGGGGTCTGGTCACGTTGATACTATTCAGAAGGTCGAAGAAGCCCAGTTGACGGCTGTTTGCGACGCTGATGAAAATGCTGTTAAGGGGCATGCTGAGAAATATGGCATCAAAGCCTTTACAGACTACAAAGAGCTTATAGACAGCGGGCTTGTTGACGCTGTTACAGTGGCTACTCCGCATTATTATCATCCACCAGTCGCTATCTATGCTATGAAGAAAGGTCTGGCTGTTCTTTCAGAGAAACCTATGGCTGTCACGGTTAAAGCGGCTGATGAGATGATCAAGACTGCTAAAGAAACAGGCGTGCCATTCACAATCATGTTTCAGTCAAGGGCATCCGGGATATATAGAGCGGCGCATCAGGTTATATCTGAAGGCAAGCTTGGTGAGCTTTATCGTACGTGCATGTTCGCAAGCGGATTTCGCAGTCAGGCATACTACAATTCTGCCGAATGGCGAGGCACTTGGAAAGGCGAAGGTGGAGGAGTTCTTATAAATCAAGCGCCGCACGATATTGATATGTTCACGTGGTTAGGCGGGTTGCCGTCAAAAGTCACTGCCCGAACATCAACAAGACGACACATAATGGAGGGTGAAGACGAGGCATCCGCTATGCTGGAGTATCCAAATGGCGCCATCGGATTTATGCACGCATCTACTACTGAGGCTCCCGGCACAAGCATGATGGAATTCTGCGGTGAGAAAGGCAAACTAACTATCTACGGCGGAAGATTAGTATTCAGTGAGCTTGAGATGCCACTTCAAGAATTCAACGATACAAACCCGAATATGTGGGGAAGCCCAAAATCCACACACGTGGACGTGCCAATAGAGCAGCGTGAGGGCGGACACATCGCCATAATACGCAATCTCGCAAGGCACATACTTCACGGTGAGCCACTGCTCATGCCCGGTGAAGAAGGTATAAACAGCATAGAGTTGATAGATGCGGTGATCCTGTCTGGCAAAAAAGGAAAGCCTGTCAGCATCCCGGTAGACAGAGAAGAATACGAGGAATTCATCGAAGGACTCAAAAAGACGTCAAAATCAAAATCTGTACTGGCGGCACAGAGAGTTACCGATCCTCAACACATACGCTAGTAATTAACCAAATTAATGTTTAATATCAATGAGAAAGTTTCAAAATCCCCCTTAATCCCCCTTTTGAAGGGGGAGATCAGTTTCTCCCTTTTTTGAAAGGGGGGTTTTAAAGACTTAAATTATTCGATTGATAATGGGCAAAAAGAGGAGCTAATGAATGTATAAAATTGCAATTTTACCGGGTGATGGCATAGGACCCGAAGTGGTAAACGAAGGTCTCAAAGTCATAAAAGCGGCGGCAGAGAAAACAGGCTTCAACTACGAGACAATACCTTATGACTTTAGCGGCGAGAGATACCTTGCAAAAGGCGGAGACCCACTTCCAGACTCAGCTATCTCAGAATTCAAAGAGATGGATGCAATATATCTGGGGGCTGTCGGGCATCCAGACGTACAACCCGGTGTATTAGAGCATGGTATTCTGCTAAAACTCAGATTTTCGTTAGATCTTTACATCAATCTCAGACCTATCAAACTCTATCCGGGAGTATGGACACCAATCAAGGATAAAGGTCCTGAGGATATAGACTTTATAGTTGTTCGAGAAAATACTGAGGATCTATACGTGAACATGGGCGGGTTTTTCAAGAAGGGAACTCCTGATGAGGTGGCAATACAGCAATCAGTCAACACCCGTAAAGGCGTTGAACGCTGTATTCGATTTGCTTATGAGTTGACAAAACAAAAAGGTAGAAAAAAGCTTATGCTTTGTGATAAAGCAAATGTATTGACCTACGCCCACGATCTCTGGAGACGAGTGTTTGCCGAGGTTGGTAACGAATATCCTGATGTTCAGAAGGACTATGCCTTTGTTGATGCCACAACCATGTGGATGGTTAAGAATCCCGAATGGTTTGACGTTATCGTAACCTGCAATATGTTCGGCGATATAATAACCGATCTTGGTGCGATGATCCAGGGTGGTATGGGGGTCGCCGCTTCGGGTAATATTAACCCGGAATCAGTTTCAATGTTTGAGCCGATACACGGTTCAGCACCGAAATATAAAGGAACCAATTCCGCTAATCCGTTGGCGGCAATCTGTGCTGCCGGTATGATGCTGGATTATTTAGGTGAAAAGAAAGCCGCTGAACTTATAGATAACGCAGTGACGAATGCGCTTTCCAGTGGAAAAATCAAGGATCTTTCCGCAGGTAAAATGGGTATGACAACGTCAGAAGTTGGCGACTTTGTGGCAAGCTTGATCTAGTGTTTGGCGATGCGGTTATTCATCTGGTAAACTCACCACCACCTGGAGGTGATTAAAAAGAGATAGATATGGTTGGTTATTTATATCACAGCCATTCGCAAATATGCTAACATCCAGTTTCGATAGGGATGAAGCATTCACTGAAATTCGAGGAAGGTGTTTTTAATGGCAAAAGATAAAAAGATCATAACCAATAACTTTGGTACACCAATTGACGATGATCAGAATATTATAACCGCCGGCAAACCAGGTCCTGCACTGTTACAGGACATTCACCTCACTGAAAAGCTGGCTCATTTTGACCGAGAGCGTATTCCAGAACGTGTGGTACATGCAAAAGGGGCTGGTGCTTATGGATACTTTGAGGTTACACATGATGTAACTAAGTATACCAGAGCAAAATTTCTATCCGAAGTCGGTAAGCGTACTGAAGTATTTGCACGTTTTTCTACAGTAGGTGGTGAGAAAGGTTCTGCCGATGCAGAGCGTGACCCTCGTGGGTTTGCAGTGAAGTTCTACACAGAAGAAGGCAATTATGACATGGTGGGGAACAATACCCCTGTGTTTTTCATACGGGATCCCCTGAAATTCCCGGACTTCATCCACACCCAAAAGCGGAATCCTGCCACGAACCTTAAAGACCCGAATATGTTCTGGGACTTTCTATCGCTTACGCCAGAGTCAATCCATCAGGTCACGATCCTCTTTTCTGATCGTGGAACTCCCAGAAACTACCGTCACATGAATGGTTACAGTGGGCATACATTCAAGTGGTATAACGATAAGGGGGAATATTTCTGGGTAAAGCTTCACTTCAAAACAGACCAGGGGATACAAAATCTCACTCGTGAGGAAGCAAGTCATATATGTGGGAAAGACCCTGATCACGCTACCCGTGACCTTTACAATTCCATCGAACAGGGAAACTATCCATACTGGACGGTGTATGCGCAGATCATGACTCCCGAACAGGTTGAGAATTACCGATTCGATTCCTTTGACATTACTAAGGTCTGGCCTCACGGCGATGCCCCATTGAACCCGGTAGGTAAAATGGTACTAAATCGCAACCCGGAGAATTACTTTGCCGATGTAGAACAGGCGGCTTTTTCTCCCGGTGACCTTGTGCCTGGAATCGCCCCTTCACCAGATAAGCTGTTACAGGGGCGTTTATTCAGTTATCATGACACACACCGTCATCGCTTGGGACCCAACTATCATCTGATACCAGTAAATTCCGCTAAAGGGGTTTCGGTGAATAATTACCAGCGTGACGGCTCAATGCGTACTGACTCTAATGGTGGAGGTGGTCCGAACTATTATCCTAATAGCTTTGGTGGACCTGAACCAAGACCAGGAGTGGCAGAACCGCCATTTAATGTTTCAGGAAAGGCGTCACGGCAGGCTTATAATCATCCCAACGATGATTTCGCACAGCCCGGAGCTTTATACCGTGATGTGATGACTGACGAGGAACGGGATCATCTGATCGGCAACATCGTGGCTCACCTGGGAGGGGCACAGAAGCGGATTCAGCTTCGCCAGACGGCATTATTTTACAAGGTTGATTCCAATTATGGCACCCGGGTGGCTAAAGGTCTGGGGTTAGACGTAAACGAGGTTAGCCGTTTAGCTGGTATGTCTCAGGAGGAACGTGTTAAAGCTATCGCAGAATGATGGTTCCCTGATACATTTTTCATCTTTTGTGGGAAAAACGTCATCATTACTATTTTATTGTGTCTTGATATATTTTTACCACCATTGCTCAACCAAATTAATGTTTTATGTATTTCATGTAGAGCAATCTGCCAGATTGCTCTACAACACAAAAACTTATAATCAGAGATTTTATGGATATTCCTGTAATTTACAAAAAGATTTTTACACTAAAAAAATTGCTTTCAAATAAATATAGCATTTCAGTATGGGTCGGAATCACATTTATAGTCGTTTCTGCAACTATCGGCACATCTCAAATAAGTGTGGATTTTGTATCCGAACTGGTTCTCGAAGGACATACAGGGACAGTAACCTCTGTAGTTTTCTCTCCGGATGGTGAGATGCTTGCCAGTGGAAGCAACGATAAAACGGTGCGATTCTGGGACCCCAAGACAGGACAATTGATAAGGACACTGAGCGATCATAAAGATGAAGTTAAATCCATTGCTTTCTCTCCAAATGGAAGAATCCTGGTAAGTGTAACGTGGAACGGGTTCATAAATTTCTGGAATGTCGAGACGGGAGAACTAATACGCACCCTTGAGCATAAAGTCTCTTATCGAACTGTTTATGGTCTGTCTACAAAGAATAGTATATTGTGGTCAGTTGCTATTTCTCCTGATGGTAAAACACTGGCTACTGGTGGACAGTATCGTAAAAGTCCAACTGCGTCTATATGGAACGGAGGCACATGGTCTGGAACGGTACGATTGTGGAACATGCATAAAGGTGAATCTCTACGAAATCTGGAATGGCATACAGACGCCGTATATACTGTTACATTCTCTCCTGATGGTAAAACACTGGCTAGCGGAAGTGCTGACAGGACAATAGAATTTTGCAGCGTTCAAACGGGAGAATGGCAGAAAACTCTGAGCGGTCATACCGACTCAGTGCTTTCACTAGCATTTTCTCCTGATGGCAAGATACTTGCTAGTGGAAGTGCAGACACGACAATCAAGTTCTGGGACGTTGAGACTGGCAACCTTTTGAAGACATTAGAAGGACACAAAGACTCTGTGCTTTCTGTATGCTTTTCTAAATACGGAAGAACTCTGGTAAGTGGGAGCCGTGATGGAACTATCAAAATCTGGGACGTACAGACAGGCGAACTGCTTAAAACTTTGAGCGGACACGATGGCAGTGTTACTGAGGTTGACTTCTCCCCCGATAGAAGAACGATTGCCAGTAGTAGTGTTGACAAAACCGTTAGAATTTGGCATATCCAGTAATATAATACATCCTATTTTTCCCAAAATCACCATATCACTTCGACGTTGGCCCTTCTAGCTTTGATTTGCCTGTCTTTCGTTACTATCCGCTATAACCTCATCAATTAATTTTGATGGTATAGGTCCACCGCCTTTAAAAATCCCTTGTAAAGATTCGGTTTGTTTCGTTTTTTCTTGTTTATTATCTGTTTTAAGTGAATTTGCTTTAACAAAATCTTCGATACTTTCTTCAGCAATCCTGACAGACCTGTTTACTTTTATTGCTTTAAGTTTACCTGATTTGATAAGTCTGTTTACTGTTGCCCTATGTATAGTCAATGTCTCAGCTACCTGATCAATAGTCATGAACTTTTGCATTTATATCACCACCTTATGATAATAAATATAACATAAAAATATATTGCTGTAAATAGCAGTTTGTAGCATATTATAGTATAACTCATAATCTATATGAGTAAATTTAAAATTATTGACTTTGTTCTCAGGATGCTGATAAAATGTAGGCACATTGATAATTTGTCTTTATGTTGCAATTAATACAATTAAAAAAATGAATTACCTTAAAAGCTTTTTCTTTGAAAAAAGAGAGATAAAATTTCCTATCTACTTCCCTGATGCTACTAGAGGAGTTATCAGAACTCTCGATAATCGAGACCTTTTTGAAGTTGGGGTAGAAGGCGTTGTCGTAAACAGCTTTCATCTTATGTCCAAGCCCGGGGCAACGGTACTAAAATCTCTTAAAGGGATTAAAAAGTTTATGAACTGGGATGGCTGGGTAGTGTCTGATTCAGGCGGTTTTCAGTTGCTATCCCTGGTTTACGAAAATAAATCGTTCGGAAAGATTGATGACAATGGGATCACGTTCTACCGTGACTCAAAGGGAAAGAAAAGCAAGCATCAACTGACACCTGAGAAATCAGTCCAGATTCAATTCAATATCGGATCGGATATTATAATCTGTCTTGATGACTGCCCATCAGCCAAGGTAACCAGTGATGAAAATTCTGAAAGCGTAAGACGTACAATAGAATGGGCAAAGCGCAGCAAAGATGAGTTTCAAAAGCAGATTAGCAATCGTCGAATATTCAACAATGATTCACCGTTTATTTTCGCTGTGATACACGGTGGTAATGATAAAGCACTTAGAGATAAATGTGCAAAGGAACTCATAAAAATAGGATTTGATGGCTACTGTTTTGGGGGATGGCCACTCGATAATGAAAGAAAGCTGAATCGTAATATACTATCATTTACTGCCTCTCTTATGCCCGATAACCTGCCGAGATTCGCTCTTGGTGTAGGTAATCCCAAAGCCATTAGTGATTGTGTTAAGATGGGGTATAATATTTTTGACTGTGTTCTTCCAACCCGTGATGCGCGCCATCAGAGACTTTACGTATTTACTAAAGAACCACAGGAAATGGATATTTTTAACGAAGAGAATATTACCGATTTTGTCTACATAACTGACGAACGGCACGTTAGAGACCCTAAGCCAATCAGTGCTTATTGTGATTGTTACACTTGCAAGAATTACTCCAGAAGCTACCTGCGGCACCTTTTTGAAATTGAGGATTCTCTAGCATGGCGGCTTGCGACCATCCATAATCTCAGAACGTACACAAAACTCATCTCAGTCTTGAGGGAAAATGTATACTGATCAGGACGTTACCGAAATAGTTCAAAAAATTACCAGTTCAAAGAAATATAGGAGCATTTACAGCAAGACTGTTGAAAATACAGTGAGACGTTGTTTTGAGAGATATGATAAAAAACAAGTAGAAAAAAATGCACGTAATATACTTCATCAAATCTGGTCAGCTTACTACAGAAATAAACCTGATTTAAAGCATCTTCTTGATACTTTTGTGAGCAACATCAACAGTGGAGCAGACATCAGACAGGAGATTTTAAGGCTTATATCGGTTCAATCATCAACTCGTGAGAGGATACCAATACTAGACGAATTCTATGATAAGATATTCTCAATCACAGGTCGTCCTTCCTCGATAATTGATCATGCCTGCGGGTTAAATCCTTTGACTATGTTATGGATGAATCTCTCTGATAATGCGAAATATTACGCTTTCGATATTGAAAAAGACCTTATTGAATTCTTAAATTCTGTTATTGACTTTCTTGGTATGGCTGGTAAAATGGATATTCGACTGAGTGATATATTGGTTGATGAGTTTGATTATGCTGACGTTGTTTTCATGATGAAGCTATTGCCGGTTCTTGAACAGCAAAAAGGCTCAAGCCTTGAAGTGATGCAAAAGCAAAAATGCGATCATCTGGTTGTATCATTCCCTGTAAAAAGCCTATCTGGTGCTGAAAAAGGTATGAGGGATTTCTATTCAAACCAATTCAAAAATACGATAAAGGATGAAAATTGGGATTACGATGAGATTCTTTTCAATACTGAATTGGTTTTTATCGTGCATAAGAGGTGATTAAGATGCCCTGGGGTAATAGTCTAGCCAGCGTTAATTCTGTGGACTTAAACGATCTGCATGAATATAATTCAAAACCAACCGATAAAGTGTTAGAGTTAGTGTCGAGAAGGAAAGGTGATACTATCGTCATATATGGTGCGACAGGCAAATGGATGAGTGACTTGACAGAGATGATCTTGAGAACTATCCGTGATACAGGCACGACAAGCAGAAAAGTGCATATCGTGTCAAGGTTCAGAAATAAGACGGAGTTTAACGAAAGATTCGGCAAATACTCAGATTTGTTTGTGCTTCACGAGGTTGATCTGGTAAATGCCAAAAGCATCAACTTGAAGGATATTCCAGAAGATGCTCAATGGGTAATCTACGGTGTGGGCTATAAATTCAAAACGACTGAAACAGAGGAAGAATATGCCAGATTATGCAGACTCTATGGTAACGATATACCTCGAATAGTAATGAGCCATCATAAACAGGATGCAGATATTATCGTGATTGGTTCTGCTAACGGAGTGGAACTGACGAGAGTTGATGATCCAGCGAAAGACGATGCACCTTTATTGCCGAAAGAAAGCAATCTTTATGGAGTTTCTATACGTGATAAAGAAAATATCGTTAAAGAAATATTGGAAGGAAATACGTCAAAAGCAATTATACTTCGAGGCGGATATATGACTGATTTCACTTACGGAGGATTGGAAACTCCTGTTCTTGCAGTTCTGAACGATAGCGAGATCGATCTTGCAAAACTCACGTATTTTAATATAATCGGGCACAGGGATGCTAACATCTACGTGATGTTATCCGTAGATTCAGCATCAAATCCTGTAACAACGCTGAATTTGTCAGGTCATACCGTAGACATAAGGCAAATAGTTGATGCCGCAGGAAAAGCCTTTGGTAAATCTGTCAAGTATACGGGAAAGCCTGCGGAACTCCATTTGCTGATAGATGGCTTAAAAATAGAGAGTTTATACGGTTCGCTGATAGACTCACTTACTGATTTAATCAATGCTCAGATATTCTGGATTAAAAATAACGGTTACTCTAAGGCTTTGGATCATCACGTAGGGGTATCTATGTGAATCAGTGATGAGTACTTATTATAACATGCTCATTACTTAATTTACGACTTGTGCTAATTCTTTTTGTAGCCCAAGATTCTATCTTGGTTTTACATATCAACCAACTTAAAAAGTTGGGCTACAAGCTTGTTATTATTACATTTTACACAACTAGCACAAGTCGTTAATTTCTTTGTGTCTTGGTGTCTTGGTGTTTAAAAATTCAGATATAAACATAATTAAGAAAGGAGATTTTCTATGGATAAGAAACTTGGCGTTGGAGTTGTTGGTCCCGGGTGGTCAGGTGGAGAGCATGTAAAGGCTTACATGAAAAATCCAAATTCGGAAGTCGTAGCGATATGCGGTAGGAACGAGGGTAGAATTAAGGCAAAAATGAAGGAAGTCGGTATTGAGAAGTGCGCCATATATACTGACTACGAGCAAATGCTCAAGCGGGATGATATTGACATAATCTCTATATGCACGCCTAATGATCGGCACGTTAAAGAAGCTGTGATGGCGGCTCAGGCAGGAAAACACATCCTCCTTGAGAAGCCCATTGCGTTAAACGTTGCCGAACTCAAGGAACTCAGGGATGCCGTCAGAAAGGCAAAGATCAAGACGGTTGTTGGCTTCGTCCTCAGATGGAATCCGCTGTTTGAGACTATTAAGCCTTTGATAGAAGATGATGCGATAGGCAGGGTCTTTTATGGCGAGGTTGACTATTATCACGGCATAGGTCCGTGGTACAAGCAATATGAATGGAATGTTAAAAAGAACGTAGGCGGTAGTAGCTTTTTATCTGCTGGTTGCCATGCTGTGGACGGTTTGAGATGGTTTCTTGATGACGAAGCAGTCGAAGTAACAGCTTACTCAACAAGAAGCAAAAATCAGAGTTTTGAGCTTTACGAGTATGATCCGACTATGGTTACGATCATCAGGTTTAAGAGCGGAATAGTCGGTAAAGTTACATCTTCAATAGATTGCATTACGCCTTACGTTTTCAATATACACCTGCTTGGCGACAAGGGAACGATCCGCAACAATCAGTTGTATGCACCATCTAAAATGCCCGGTCAGAAGGGGTTTGCAGTAATCCCGACAATTCTACCAGATAGCGGAGATGTAACGCATCATCCATATCTGGGAGAGATTGACCATCTGGTTGATTGTGTTCTGAATGACAAAGAATCGTTCGTCAACGTTGAGGATGGCGTAAAGACTCATGAAATATGCCTTGCCGCTGAAATTTCCGCACAGGAATGCAGAAGCGTAAAACTTCCGTTGATATAGAATTAGATGCAAGATTCTGGACATTGGTATGAAAGTAGGATGGTTTGAACCCCATCCTACTTTTTTAAGGTGGTGTTGATTGAGATGAAAACGCTTGAAGAAAAAATCAGGGAATTACCTTCTGAATATCAACAGGAGGTAGAGGATTTTGTTGATTTTTTGAAAACTAAAGAAATTAAATCAACAAAAGGACAATTTACATTTAGTTGGGCTGGTGCATTAAAAGACATGCGTGATCAATATTCATCCGTAGAACTCCAGCATAAAATTTTAGAATGGTGGGACGAAGATGTTCTTGATAGACACTAATATTTGGCTTGAGATAATTTTAGAACAAGAAAAAGCTGAAGAGTTCAAAGAGTTTCTACAAAGTGTTAGTTCTTCGTCAATTTTTATAACAGATTTTTCAGTTTACTCTATTGGAATCCACCTTTTTCGGGGTAAAATCCATAATGCTTTTATGGATTTTATAAGAGATGCTTTTGCTAAAGTAGGTATTAGATTGATTCGCCTTGAGCCTATGGATATGAGAAAAATTCTTTCGATTAGCCTTCGCTTTAATCTTGACTTTGATGATGCTTATCAGTATGTTGCAAGTCAAAAGTATAATCTAACGATTGTTAGTTATGATCGAGACTTTGACCGAACTGAAAAGAGAAGAAAAACACCTTTAGAGTTAATGGTTGAGTAGTTTATCACTACATTTAAGATTCATAAATGAGGAGGAAAAGATGTCTTTAGAACAATTATCAAATCTTACAGAAGTTGCACCGGGCGTGTATCTCAGAGTTGGCGATATGGCGTTCGGGCAGTCTAACGGCGGATACATCATCTGTGATGATTACGTCGTCGCCATAGAAGCACCAAACCTTGAAGCAACTGAAGAAATGTACAGCGAGGTTGAAAAACTTACAGATAAGCCGATTCGATTTTTGGTTATAACTCACGGACATTGGGATCACGATCTCGGCGTTGATGGCTTCACAGAGAAAGGCGTGACGGTGCTTTGTCACGAAAATTTGCGAAAGAGATACGTTGAAGAAAGCAAAAAAGGAGCATTCATTGGCGTTACTGATCGGATCGCATTAAGCGATAATGGCAAGACGATTGAGCTTTTCACATCTGGTATTAATCACTCTAAAACAGACATTTTTACTTACCTTCCAAAAGAGGGAGTGATCTTCACTGGTGATTCTGTGGTTAGTATGCCAGCAACGTTATGGATGGGTGAGTGCGACATCTGGAACTGGATCAATACACTGAAGGCTTTTAGTAATCTTAATCTGCAATACGTCTGCTCCGGACATGGTACGTTAGCCGATAATGGAGTATTGACAAAGCTATCGGATCACCTCACAAATTTAAGGGATGAAGTTGGGTATCAAATATCTCAAGGGCGTTCTTACGAAAAAACGCTTGAGAATATTAACATCGTAGCTCGCAAAGAATGGACTTCAGACGATAACCAATTTAAAGATCACGTCAAATCTATTTATGATCAGCTTACTTCTGATCCACCTGCTGTGAAGGATAGCCTTAATCCACAAGCCCTTGTGCTGATAGGGGATCATTATCATCCACCATTTTACATTCCACCATCACTTGAGCCTGTATTTGAGAAGATCGGTATGCCATACCAGTTCATCTACGATGTAACGAAGCTGAATGAACAGAATCTCAAAGGTGTCCGTTTGCTCGTTATACTTCGGGATGGCATGATATGGCCAGATAATGACAAAGATATGGTTTTCTGGATGACTGAGGATCAGGAAAAAGCAGTTGATGACTTCGTGAAAAGCGGTGGTGGTTTCCTTTCCCTGCACAACTCAACTGCTCTAAAGCAACTTGACGAAAAGCAGTCTATTTACCGTGACGTTCTTGGAAGCAGTTACAACGGTCATGGTCCGGGTGACGAAAAATTCGACGTAAAAGTTATCAATAAGAATCATCCTATAACTGCTGGAGTCCACGATTACGTTGCAGTTGATGAACGGCATACGCCGATAATCCATGCTAATGACATTACGTTTCTCACAGAAGCTATCAACGGAGATCAGAAATCCGTAAACGGTTATGTGCGAACTTACGGTAAGGGTCGTATATGTCATCTTGCAAATGGCCATAATTTAGAGGTATTGACGAATCCCGAAATGCAGAAACTCATGGCCAATGCTGCATTGTGGTGCATTGGCATTGAATAATAAAAATCTGGATACAGGATGAAAAAGTATTAACTTGTATCCTGCGTCTTGTACTGTAGCTAAAGGAGAATATAAATATGGAGATAAAACCCGGTTTCACGTCTCTTTTCAATGGTGAGGATTTATCAGGTTGGAAAGGTGATCCTGAATACTGGAAAGTCGAAGACGGAATCATTGTAGGACGAACTACCAAGCAACTCGATCGCAACCTATTCCTATGGACGGAAAATGAATATAGTAACTTTATACTCTACTCAGAAGTCCGCTTGATAGGACACAATAGCGGGATACAATTCCGAAGCGTCGTTGATGCAGATGGACACATGGCTGGCTATCAGGCTGATATAGGTGACGGATGCTGGGGCGCATTATACGAGGAATGTCTGCGTGGGCATCTGGTTAATTATAAACCAAAACTTATTGAGCATATACTCCACGTAAATGAGTGGAACGAATATATGATCATTGCAGTTGATGATTACATAATCCAGATTCTGAACGGTGTCGTGACAGCAGAACTCTATGATCTTGAAGGTGCAAAGAAAGGTTTGTTCGGATTGCAAATACACGGCGGACCTCCACAGGAAGTTTCATTCCGAAACCTGTGCATAAAAGAAATGAAAAAGCAAATGTTTATTTATACTTAAAGTACCAGACATTTAACCGTAGTGGTCAACCAGATTAATTTTTCGGTTTATGGTAACGTAGTGACAGGTTTCAAACCTATCACTACATTGTTATAAATCGCAAAGACTAATTTACTAAATCGGGACCTAGCGGTAAGCCTTTGGCTTATACTAATGAGCAAAAACGAGTGATAAAGGACGCTCTTGAAGAAAACGGTATAATGCTTTCGAGCTTTTGCATCAGTACGTTTAACCAATACGGGCTTGTGGATTCTGGGAAGGTCGGAAAGGAGAAGGTTCTGCAAGGGTTCAGAGACATAATCCATTCTGCTAAGGACATTGGTGCAGGGGTTATACTCGTACCATTTTTTGGTAATAACAAAATTAAAAACGATGACGATCAGAATAACGTAATAGAAGGCATCAAGGCGGTTCTACCAACAGCAGAAGAATATAAAATCGTGCTTGCTCTTGAGATGAGCGCTCCGCCTGAGATGATGATGGATATGCTTGACAGTATAGACAGCCAGTGTGCTGGAATCTATTATGACGTTGGCAATATGGCTTCTGAGGGGTTTGACCACGCATCTGCTATACTTGAGCTTGGAGGGTTTATCTCTGCTGTGCATATTAAGGATAGAATCATCAATAAAGGAGGGGTGCCTCTTGGCGAAGGTGACGTTAATTTTGATGCGGTGCGTGATGCGCTTAAGGATATTGGCTACGATCAGATGTTGATTCTGGAGACTCCATCGGGTGACGACCCTGAGCTTAGTGCCAGAAATAACCTTGCGTTCGTTAAGAAGATATGGGGATTGTAGCAGGCTAGATGATTTTCATTGACACTATCAATTTTTTGGTTTATGATTGTTTACTGTTGACGTTTTTATTTTTTGTTGTGAGCATACCCGTGAACTTTATTAATCACATTTTTTTGCGATTATGGTTGAGAACGTTTCGGGATAGACTCAAAATTTCCTAGGAGGTAAAAAATGGCTATAAAAGTCGGATTTGTAGGTACTGGAGGAATGGCAGGGGCGCACATGAATACCCTGAAGACCTTCGAGGATGTGGAATTTGTGGCAATGTGCGACGTTGCTGAAGATAGAGCGAAATCACGAGCTAATGAGTTTGGTGGAAAGGCTTTCACTGACTTCAAAGAGATGTTTGATAAAGTGGATATGGATGCCGTTTACATCTGTACGCCGCCATTTGCTCACGGCGAACAGGAAAGAATTGCCTGCATGAAGGGCATTGCCATGTTTGTAGAGAAACCAATAGCCGTTACGACTGAGCAAGCTATTATAATTAACGACTACGTAAAGCACAGCGGCGTTATCACCTGCGTTGGCTATCACTGGCGTTATCAGAGCAATGCACAGATGGCTTTGTCAGTATTAAAGAAAGAGAAGAAGGTACTCGGTGCATTGGGATACTGGATGGGGGGAATGCCCGGTACTCCATGGTGGCGTGTAAAAGCACAATCTGGTGGGCAGCACTGTGAGCAGACTACACACATATTTGACCTTTGCCGATTCCTTGTTGGCAGTGACGCACAGACGGTACATGGCGTTGCCGCAAGCGGTACAATGACTGATATTCCTAATTACGACATTGAAGACATCAGTATGGTCAACATTCTATTTAGGAACGGCGCAGTTGCTAACATTACTTCAGGCTGTGTGTTTAATAATTGGGGACGTGTTCATCTGGAAGTTTTCAGCCGTGATCTGGTGGTTATGGTTGGTGGACCTGGTCCATTGATTAGCCGTAAAGGGCAAGCAGAAGAAGTTCCACAGCTTCCGGGCGCAGATAGAGATCGTGTATTCATTGATGCGGTTACGACAAAGGATGGATCAAAGATACTATCTCCTTATGCTGATGCTGTTGAAACCCTTAAAATAACTGATGCGGCTAGCAAGTCGTTCCTGACTGGCAAAGCTGTTGACCTATAAAGATAATGACGTAAAGCACCTCGTAGGCCAAGCTTCCAGCTTGGCAATTTCAAAAGATATTGTAGAGTGGGCATTGCCCACCCTACACTTGTAACTACACTTGCAACCAATGTCTAATGCCTGTTGGCAATAAAGAATCAAGCTTGAAGCTACGAGCTAATTTTTTGATCAGGAGAATCTATGAGGAAAATAAAAACTCTGTCCTTCGATATGTATAGGACACTGATTGATACGAAAGACTTTCACGAACAAGCAGTGGATGAAATTCTCAGAAAGAGTAATGCTGATTCGATAGACCCCTCGAAATTCCATTCCAGATGGGATGAGATATACGATGAATTTTATATGGCGTTAGGTGAAGGTGACTTCATGCGGCTGTATGACGTGAGTGTTGAAAGCCTTCGACAGACGCTTAAAGAGTTTAGGATTGATGGCGATCCAAAGGCTGGCGTGGAAATGTGGCTGACTAAGTATGAGAAAGCAGACCTTTTCCCCGAAGTTGAGGAAGTGCTGAAAATATTATCAGAGAAGTATCCTATTATTATTACGTCTAACGTTGATAATGATGATTTTGGATATGCGATGCTGCAAAAAAAGAACCTGCCTGTTAGTGACGTGGTGACGTCGGAATCATCAAAATCTTATAAACCCAATGGAAAAATATTTGAGGATGCTCTTTTGATATTACAATGCCAACCGGATGAAGTCCTTCACATAGGTGATTCACAGACCGCTGACGTTCTGGGAGGAAATAAGGCAGGAATGATTACCGCATGGCTCAGCAGACCACCTACCAAAAAGCTTAAAGAAGGCATACCTACACCGGATTATGAAATCCAAAGCCTTAGAGACCTGCTTGGCATCTTATCTTGACATGATCCAACTAATATACTATACTTTATATCATAATGGGCGTATTCTATGATGTTTTAAGCTTGTTGCGCCATAAGGATAATGAGGGTGATAAATTTTTTATTTTACTATTACGAGTTTTTACTTATGACCTAGAAAAACCTTTCACTTCGTTCAGGGTGACAATTCTTTCGTTGCACGGCGGAACGTGAAACGTCATTCTGACCCCATACTTGATTTGGGGGAAGAATCTTTTTTTCTTGTGAAATATCTAACTGAAAAACTCGTATTACTATCGGGACCAAATAGGAGATTGGTATGTTAAGCGACCTTGAAATTGCACAAAGTGCAAAAATGAAGCCAATAATGGAAATAGCCAGAGAGATTGGAATACTCGAAGATGAGATCGATCTCTATGGAAAATATATGGCAAAGATTGATTTGAGTATTTTGGAGAGGCTGAAAGATAGACCAACTGGTAAATTCATATCAGTGACAGCTATAACTCCGACTCCCCTTGGTGAAGGTAAGACCGTAACCGCTCTTGGATTGGGGCAGGGACTGGCAAAGATAGGAAAGAATGTGATCAACACTAATCGCCAGCCCTCAAAGGGACCAACTTTTGGTATTAAAGGCGGCGCCGCAGGTGGTGGTTACTCTCAAGTTCTGCCTATGGAGAATATAAACCTTCATTTCACGGGTGACGTTCATGCAGTAGAGACAGCGAATAATCTCTGCGCTGCCGCAATAGATAACCATATTTTTCACGGCAATGCTCTTGGGATTGACCCAATCAATGTTACGTGGAGGTATTGCGAAGACTTGAGCATCAGTGCCTTGAGAGACATTGTCGTTGGATTGGGCGGCGCCGAAAATGGATATCCAAGACAAACAGGATTTGACATAACAGTTGCAACGGAGACAATGGCGATACTTGGTCTGGCAACAAGCGTGAAGGATCTAAGACAGAGATTTGCACGTACCATTGTCGGTTTTACTTATGATGGTAAACCTGTAACTGCTGAAGACCTCAAGGTTGCCGGTGCTATGACAGTATTGATGAAGGAAGCACTCAAGCCTAACCTCGTTCAGACTACTGAAAATACTCCCGTTATTACCCATGCGGGACCGTTTGCGAATGTTGCATTTGGTAACAGTTCCGTCCTTGCTGACAGGATAGCTTTAAGACTTGCTGATTACGTTGTTACTGAAAGTGGGTTCGGTGCTGACATTGGTTTCGAGAAGCTAATTAACGTTAAATGCCGTCAGAGCGGTCTGAAAGTTGACTGTGCTGTTGTCGTTGCCTCTGTAAGAGCTTTGAAAATGCACGGCGGTGGATTCTTACTCAAGCCAGGACAGAAATATGCAAACGTAAAAGAACAAGCGGAAAAAGAAAACTTGCCAGCACTTGAGAAGGGGTGCGAAAACCTTGCAAAAGCTATCAGCATCGTAAAGACTTTCAATATTCCTGTTGTCGTATCTATCAATAAATTTACTTCAGATACAGAGGCAGAGATCGAGCTAGTCAGGAAAAAGGCGCTTGAAGCTGGAGCCACAGATGTTGCATTGAGCGAGGCATGGGCTAAGGGCGGAGATGGCGCAATAGAACTCGCTACGGCTGTCGTTAAAGCTATCGAACAGCCACATGATATGCAACTCCTCTATCCAGATGATCTATCAATCAAAGAGAAGATCGAGATTGTAGCCACAAAGATATATGGTGCTGACAAGGTTGCCTACGAACCTCTTGCTGAAAAGAGGATCAAACTGTATACAGAACTTGGTTTCGACAAACTTCCGATAAACATGGCAAAGACACATCTGTCAATATCCCATGATCCTAATTTAAAGAATGTTCCCAAGGGATTCACCTTGCCGATACGTGACATTCGTGCCTCAATAGGAGCGGGTTTTCTGTATCCTCTCTGTGGACAGATGATGACGATGCCCCGTCTGCCATCAGTACCAGCATTTGTTAAAGTTGACGTTGACGAGGATGGCAAGATCGTTGGCTTGTTCTAGTTATCAATCTAAATCTGAATATCAGCCACAGACATTCTATAAGGAGTGACTGTGGTTTCTTATTTTTAGCACCTGATAACGTAGGGGCAGGTTTGCAAACCTGCCCCCTGCAAACGATCTGACAATATTGATAAATTATCTTAAGGGAGGTATCAAGTGTATATTGATGAACCATTGAAGAAGTACCTCGATGAAACGGCATCAGGGGCATCCACGCCGGGCGGTGGAAGTGTTGCGGCTCTTGCAGGTGCGCTTGGTGCGGCACTTACGGGCATGGTCTGCAATTTTACCGTCGGTAAAGAGAAATATAAGGACGTTGAGGTAGAAGTTGCTCAAATATTAGCAGAAGCGGAATCTCTGAGAAACAACCTGTTGGAGCTTATGGTAGAAGATACCCGTGTCTATGGTGAAGTTTCTAAAGCCTACGGTATGCCAAGAACGACTCCTGAAGAGAAAGAAGCTAGAGCACAAGCTATACAGAAAGCACTCAAATTGGCTTTGCAAGCACCTTATGAAGCGGCTTTATGCTGCCATAAAATACTGAAACTGAATGAACCATTGTTGGATAAGGGAAACCAAAATTTGATCAGTGACGTAGGAGTGGCGGTTTTGCTTGCAGAATCTGCCCTGCGCTCTGCGGTTCTTAACGTGGAAATTAATCTTTCATATATAAAAGATGAGGAATTCTGCAATAATACCAGAGAAAAATTGAAATCAATAATAACTGAATCATCTGAGATCAGGTCTAAGATATACGATAAAGTTAAAGAAGTAATTGGAGCAAAATTGGGATAATAGTTTTCAGTTTTTAGATAAGAAGGATTGAAACTTAATAACTGACTACTAAAAACTAAAAACTATAAACTAACAAAGGAGATTACTGATGTCAGCAAAATTGCTGATGGGAAAACCCATTGCAGATAAAATAAATGAGCAAATAAAGAAGGATCTGGCTGAACTCAAAGAGAAGCACGGTATAGTGCCGTCGCTTGCGTCAGTGCTTGTTGGTGATGACCCGGCATCGAAGTCATACTCAGGACGGCAAAAGAAGAATGCAGGTGCAATAGGCATAGAATACGAACTTCACGAAATTTCAGGGGGTACCAGCGAAGGGAAATTGTTAGATTTTATAATGGAACTCAACCAAGATAGAAGTGTCAATGGGATCATAGTGCAGATGCCACTACCGAAAGGCATTGATGAACATAAGGTTCAAAGCACAATTGTTATGGAGAAAGACGTTGAGGGAATAACTCCAACAAATATGGGATTAATAGTATATGACAGACCAAGACTTTGCCCTTGCACAGCTCTGAGCGCTGTCAAGATAATCGAATCGGTTGGTGCTGATATTTACGGAAAGAATCTTACTATTGTAGGTCGTAGTGCCATAGTAGGAAAACCTGTTGCTTTGTTGATGCTTCAAAGAAAATACTCATCAACAGTTACAATTTGTCATACAGGCACAGCGAAAGTCGGAACGCTTCCAGAACACGTTGGGAATGCTGATATACTTGTGGTTGCCGCTGGAAGCCCAGAACTGGTAAAAGGCGAATGGATTAAGGAAGGCTCAATAGTTATTGACGTAGGATTCAACGTGGTAAATGGAAAAACTGTTGGCGACGTAGAATTTGAGGTTGCCAAAGAGAAAGCCGGTTACATAAGCCCTGTCCCGGGAGGTGTTGGACCGTTGACGGTCGCTATCCTGTTGCAGAATACTGTGGAAGCCACCAAATGGCAGTTAGAAAATCCATGAGAGGTGTTGATATATGGGCGGTTATAGTGAAAAAGTGATGGATCACTTCATGAATCCCCGAAACGTAGGAGAGCTTGAGGATCCTGACGGTGTTGGGCGAATAGGTAATCCTGTATGCGGGGATATAATGGAATTTCAGATTAAAGTTGAAGACGAACATATCGCCGATGTTAAGTTTAAGACCTTTGGATGTGGTGCGGCTATAGCAGTTTCCAGTATGGTGAGTGAGCTTGCTAAAGGCAAAACTCTTAATGAGGCAATGCTGATTACGAATAAAATGGTAGCCAAAGAACTCGATGGACTGCCAAAGAATAAGATGCACTGCTCTAATCTGGGCGCTGATGCTCTGCACAAAGCCATAGTTGATTTTAGAAAAAAACGAGGCGAGGAAGTCGAAGATATAGAAGAACATGAACACGATGAGGAGGAACATGATCATGGGGAAGAGTGAAACCAAAAGTAAAAAGTGCAAATGCCCATATTGCGATATTCCTGACCCGAAATCGTCCCCATTCTGCGGTGGAAAAGATACGAAATTGCATTTTTGCAGTGAGTGCGGCTGTGCAATCCCACGAACAGCCAAGCGTTGCCCTGAATGTGGCGCAGAGATTAAGGCTGTTAGTAAACATAAATGTGATTGATAAATTACATATACACACCCCTTACGTTTGCTGACACAGACGTTTTTCCAATCTAAAGTGGGGAATTAATCCAAACTCCCTTCTTGGGGGATTCAGGGGTGGGTTTTTGATCATTAGATAACAGAGGAATTAACGCATGGATAAAGTTAATGTGATCTTAAACGGTCAACCAGTAAGCGGGACGAAGGATATGACTATACTTCAGCTTGCAAAAGATAACGGGATTGATATACCTACTCTCTGCTATCTGGAAGGATTGTCTCCGACAGGCTTGTGCCGTATGTGTGTGGTTGAGGTGAAAGGCTCAAGAACGCTCGTTGCATCCTGTCATACACCGATCCAGCCAGATATGGATATACAAACTCATTCTCCGAAGGTCTTAAAAGCCAGAAGAGTTATAATAGAGCTACTTTTAGCCAATCACGTGGACAATTGCATGATGTGCGATAGAGCTAATACTTGTGAGCTTCGCAAGATCGCTACTGATCTGGAAGTTGGATTGCCAAGATTTATGGGAGAGAGGCATTTCTATCCGTTAGATGATGATAACCCATATCTTGTTCGAGACTTAACTAAATGTATCCTTTGCCGAAGGTGCATAAAAGCAACTCGTGAGAAAGAGGGCAGAAGTTTCTTTGGTGTAGGCAGCAGAGGATTTGAGTCAAGGGTAGTTGCCAGCCCTGATCAGGAGATTGATGCAGAAGTCTGCGAAATCTGCCTCGATGCCTGTCCAGTTGGTGCGCTGTCGAGAAAGGACGAAACTATTGCAACACGAAGGAAACGCAAACCACTTGTTATAAAGGGTTGATAGGTAGGAGGAAAATAGTGAATTCGATCATTCAGGATACCCTGGCTCACAACAATAACCTGATCTTTATACTCAAGGAAGTGCAAGACCAACGTGTTGATCTATCGAAGGACGTTATGATGGAGATCGCTAAAAGTACGGGTGTTTCATTCAGCGAGGTTTACGAGATAGCAACTTTCTATTCCTTTCTCTCCACTGAGCCATTGGGAAAAAACGTGATCAGGATATGCAAAAGCATACCATGTTTTATGAAAAACTGTGACGTAATCGTCAAAACTATTGAGAAAGAGCTTGGCATCAAGCCGGGTGAAGTAACGAATGATAAAAAATTCTCTTTTCATCTGACTAACTGCATCGGAGCGTGTGACATGGCTCCTGCGATGATGATCAATAAGAAAAGATATGGAGAACTGACTCTTGATAAAGTCGCAAAGATTTTAGATGGATATAAGTAATTGTAAAGGATATAAAAGTGTTTGATCAGGTCTTGAGATGTATGCAAGACAAGATTCGCAGAAAAGACTATATAATGACACTTCATGCAGAAGAAGAGATGAATAATGATTGTTTATCAATCTTGGGTGTTGAGAACTGCATTCTTAATGGTAATATAGTTGAACGTCAAAAAGACCAAAAAACTGCTGAATGGAAATATCGCATTAGCTGGCAATTTCAGCATTTTTTTGGAATAGAAGTAATCGCTAAATTAAGTCCTACTGGAAAATTGGTTATTATTACCGTATATAAACGCCTATAAAAAATGGATATAGGGAGGAAATCTAAAATGATCTGTGACATCTGTGGGCAAGAAGGAATTCACATTAGAAAGGTTGCTAGGACTTATAGTAATGGAAACGATCTTCTGGTTATAAAAGACATCCCAGTGATCAGTTGCCCCCACTGCGGAGAAAGTTACCTAACAGCAGAAACACTCTATGATATCGAAAGAATCAGGTCACATCGGAACGAATTTGCTGTTATGTGTCCAGTGGAAGTCGCAAGTTTGTATAACATCGGGAGATAATCTCATGCCAGAAAAACAGGTGGTTCTAAAGAACTGTGATGTCGTTGACCCCAAAAGCATAGACAGCTATCTAGCAAACGATGGATTTGTTGCTCTTGATAAAGCTGTGAATATGACGCCTGCGGAAGTCATAGACGAAATTAAGAAATCGGGTTTGCGGGGTAGAGGCGGTGCTGGATTCCCAACTGGTATTAAGTGGGAAATGACTAACAAGGCACCGGGTGATGAAAAATACGTCCTTTGCAATGCTGATGAGGGTGAGGTCGGGACGTTTAAGGATAGATACATAATCCAGAATGACCCTTTCTCTCTTGTTGAAGGCATTGCAATAGCTTCTTACACAGTTGGAGCTAAAAAGGCTTATATATACCTAAGAGCAGAATATAACGAATACAAAGATGGATTACAAAACGCCATCAATCAATCAAAAGAAAAGGGATACCTGCAAAAAGCAGGTGTTGATATAGAGATTTTTGAAGGCGCCGGTGCGTATATATGCGGTGAGGAATCTGCATTAATCGAATCCATAGAGGGGAAGCGTGGGGAAGTACGCTATCGTCCACCGTTCCCGCCGACAGAAGGTCTCTGGAAAAAGCCTACGGTTATAGATAACGTTGAAACTCTGATGAATATTCCGAGGGTTATCTCTGGCGGTGCGGAATGGTTCAACCAGATGGGAACTGAAAGAAGCAAAGGCACAAAAGTCTTTTCGATATGCGGTGACGTGCAGAAACCGGGTGTTTATGAGTTAGTTATGGGAACTCCGCTCAGGGAACTTGTGGAAGGGCTTGCACAAGCCAAAGACGTGAAGATGGTACAGATCGGAGGCGCATCAGGAAGGGTCGTGCCTTACGAGAATATTGATACTCCGCTTTCTTTTGAGACGGTTCTTGGTGCTGGAGGAGTCATGGTCTTTGACCAAAGCAGGGATGTGATAGAGATGATCCATAAAAATATGGAGTTTTTCGCTGAGGAGTCATGCGGTAAATGTTTCCCCTGCCGTGAAGGGACAAAGAGGATGCTTGAGATCGTGACACGTTTTGATGAACATAAGGCATCTATCAGAGATTTTGAAGCACTTGAGGATTTGTCGGAGACAATGATGTTGTCTTCTCTCTGTGGATTAGGGCAGGCGGCACCTAACTCGTTGGTTGATACTCTGAAGTATTATAGAAGCGAGTATGAGTCAAGGATTTAAGCGAATAGCTAAATTTTAATATTCCAGACCTGTACTGATGGAGTAAGTATATGAAAACTATTACTGAACAAAAACCTTTCGAGGAAATTGAAAGGTGTCTTGAGAACGAAAATAATATATACATTATAGGTTGTGGTACATGCGCAACAATGTGTCATACCGGTGGCAAAACTGAAGTATTAAACATGAAGGAACAGCTTGAGGTATTAGGGAAGAAAGTCGTAGGATGGATGGTTATTCCTACTGCCTGCGATGATTTAACCGGTGAAGCCTTAAAAGAAGATGCTGAAAGAGTAAACAAAGCTGACGCTGTTATCGTTATGGCCTGTGCTTTTGGTACACAAACGGTTGCATCTTTTGCCTCTGAAAATGGCAAGCCTGTTTATCCAGCCCTGAATACGCTTTTTGTTGGCAAGGGTGGTGAATCGGGAGTATTCTCAGAGATATGCCAGCAATGTGGAGACTGCGTTCTGGCAACCACCGGCGGTATATGCCCTGTTACTATGTGTGCTAAGGGTTTACTTAATGGTCCCTGCGGAGGAACTAATAAAGGTAAATGTGAGGAAGACCCTGAGAGAGATTGTGCATGGACACTCATCTACAAGCGGCTTGAAAAGCTTGGTAAAGTTGATGAGATGAAGAAATATCATGCCCCCCGAAATTATCAGAAAGTGGCAAGACCCGGAAAAGTTTTGGTCGAAACAGAAGGAGTTAAGAAGTAATGCCTGTATCCTTGAGAGAAGTCCTTAATTCTGGTAAGTTTGTTATATCAGCCGAGGTTGGTCCACCTAAAGGCACTAACATTGAGAAAATGCTTCACCACATTGACCTGCTTAGGGATAAGGTTGATGCACTCAACGCTACCGACAACCAAAGCTCTGTTATGCGCTATCCATCTCTCGTGACTACTTTTCTGATCAAGGAAAGGGGTGGAGAACCTATACTACAGATGACGGGTCGAGATAGAAACAGAATGGCTCTACAATCCGATCTACTTGCCGCCTACACGAGAGGTATTAAGAACGTCGTATGCCTTACCGGCGATTCTATAAGAGTCGGAGATCATAAGCAGGCGAAAGCTGTGTTTGATCTCGATTCTGTTCAGATTATAAAGATGGTACGGCAGTTGGAAACAGGTAAGGATATGGGTGGAAACGATCTTGATGGGGCAGTGGAGTTCTGTGTCGGTGCAACTGTCACTCCAGAGGCGGATCCAATTGAACCTCAGTTAATCAAATTCGAGAAAAAGATCGAAGCCGGGGCGGAATTTTTCCAGACTCAAGCCATATATGATCTTGTGAAGTTTAGAGAGTTCATGAAATATGCACGTCAGTTTAACGTCAAAATACTGGCAGGAATAGTGCTTCTGGTATCCGCCGGTATGGCAAAATACATGAACGAAAACGTTCCGGGCGTCTTTGTTCCACAGGAATTAGTAGATGAAATGGCGGCTGTCCCAAAGGGTAAAGGCTTGGCACTTCAAAAAGGGATCGAGATAGCCGGGCGCATGATCAAGGAATTGAAAGATGATGCAGTATGCGATGGCGTTCACATCATGGCAATAGGAAAAGAGGACGTAGTACCTGATATACTTTCGGCGGCTGGATTAGTTTAGATTTATAGATTTAGATTCTTCGCTGACGCTCAGAATGACAATTATACTAGATTTTTGTCATTCTGAGGAAGCGAAGCGACCGAAAAATCTAATAGCTTAGTCAAAATAAATGATAGATTGGCTTTTATTATCTTGACCTGATCTATAAAATAGGGAGGGGTAAAATGACTATACGTCGCTGGTTACAAATAACATTAACAGCTATGATAATTTTTGTTTCCTTAGTTGGATTAAGCTATGGAAGCAAGATGGTTACGCATGATATTAATAGTTCATCTCTTGCTAAAAATATAGTTGGATGGTCTAGCCTACGTCATATATTGGTCTATCTGCCTGATGGATATGAGTCGAATAATTACAATTATCCAGTTATATATTGGATACCGGGGTGGGCTGGTTCTGCAACAGATCAATATCAAAGAGCATTAGATGACGCTATCAGATCACGAAGGATTCCAGCGACTATTGCTGTATTTATAGATGTGCATGAAGGAATACTTTTCCTTAATTCTTCCGTTTTTGGCAATGGGGAAGATTTTTTGGTGAAAGAACTTATATCGTTTATTGACAGAACATATCGAACAATTCCAGATAAGAATAGTCGCTGTATAGCAGGTCATTCTGCTGGTGGTTTTAGTGCAGTGCAGTTACCAATATTAAATCCCGGAATATGGGGTGCCGTAGGGACAAATGATGGAATGGAAGGATATCCATGGTATCAGATTGTTGGAAAAGAAGAAATTACAGATTCCATACCATTCAAAGATGGAGCAATAAAATAGATTGATAATGCTTTTATTCCGACTTATAAAAATCTACCAGAAAATCTTGATGGTTATGCTAATGCAGATTTCAATACAAAAATATTGTGGCAAGTTGCGGCATCAGTAACCCCCAATCCGGATTCTCCGCTTATGGCTGATTTTCCAATGAATAGAAACTTGGAATGGATACCAGAAGTAAGAGAAAAATGGCGCGAATTTTGTATTATGGATCAAGTAGGTATTAACAAATTTCTTGAGGAACTTAAGAGAATTCAATTTTCCATTATAGTCGTTGAAAAAAACTTCGATGCAACCAATAGCTTTGAAACTGAGGAACTTATTAAACGATGGCAATCATTTGGTATTACTGTAAACCGTTTAGATATGCCCGGGTTACATTCGGACCACATGGAAGAACGATTTATCGCTCTAGCAGAAAGTATGCTTACATCACTTAATGTAGTTCCTGTTGAATCTAAAGGCAAGTTGGCTACAACATGGGGAGAGATAAGAAAATAATCATTATCTACGGATACGATATTTATCAGCATCTACAACGATTAAAGTTCCTTTAAACTCATCAGGCTGAATCTCTTCAAGAACCATTTTTAAGACAGCATGAATTTCATTTTCAGACCTGTGACGAAATCTTAAAAGAATAATCCCATAGTGTGTTTTTGGAGGATACAAAATAATGTTCCCAAATTCAATATCTTCAGTGACCAGAATTCTTTTTTCTTTAACCGCTTGTTTAAAAATCTCTGAATCTGGTTCACCATCAAGTAAAGCATCTTTTACCGTAATTACTGAATACCCTAATTCACGCAATAAGTTTATAGTTGGCAATCCCACACATTCATCAATCAGAAAGCCAATTTTATGTGATTCATCTAACAAGGTGTATCTCTTCATTCTTAACAAGATGGTTGGCATATTCAATACATGCCTTAATATCATCTTTGGTTATATGCGGGTAATAATCATTAATGATTTCGTCAAAAGTAAGTCCGTTTTCAAGCAGATCAAGTATCTGCCATACCATAATCCGAGTTCCTTGAATCACAGATTTACCATGACAGATTTTAGGATCAACCTTTATTCGTTCAAACATATTACTATCTCCTTTCTACCATAAGGATAGTATGTTTTTGTTTCAAAGTCAAGCACTTAAACTCAAATAGGAGATCGAAATGAAAACGTGCAATTGCGGGACATTCAATGGGTGGAAATGGCGGACTTTCTCTACATCTGACTTAAAAGTTGAAGTTAAAGAGATAGCAAAAAAGGCTGGCGCTGACATTGTGGGTATTGCATCAATTGATCGCTTTGATTATGCGCCTGATAATGTCCATCCAAAGTTTATTTTCAGCAAAACACAAAGCGTTATCGCAATAGGTGTCCGCATGTTGAGAGGAGCGCTAAAGACTGTTGAAGAAGGACATTTCTGGCAGGCATATAATTGTGATTCGTATCAATATCTGAATGAAATACTCGCACCGCATATATTACGAAAGATAATAATCTTTCTGGAAGATTATGGTTATACTGCTGTTCCCATTCATAATCCTTTTGGCCCCTATGCAGGACGACCAGTATACGAAGGTGGTCCAAAACCTGACGCTATGATGAGTCTGCGTGTAGTGGGCTGTGCGGCTGGATTAGGAGAATTAGGTTTGAGCAAGCTATTTCTTACTCCTCAGTTTGGTCCACGTCAGCGAATGTTTGCTGTTCTTACAGACGCAGAGATTGATCCAGACCCGCTTTATACTGAACCGATATGCGATGAGTGCGGCGCATGTGTGCGTGGATGTACCGCAGGTGCAATTCCAAAAGATCGAACAATTGAAGTGCGTATCGGTGATCATATATTCAGACATGGTAATATTGACTTAGGTAAGTGCGCAAGTACTCATCAAGGCTGGGATCCGAAGTGTTCGCCATTCCTGAAAAAAGATTCAAGTCCAGAAAATCTTCCATCATATTATCGTTTTGTTGATCACAGGTTTCGTCATCGTGCTATTTGTGTTGGACGTGGATGTGTAAGGGCATGTATGGATCATTTAGAGAAAAGCGGCCGACTGGAAAAACAATATAAAACACCTATGATCGAAGGTAAACAATGGATTATAGAAGAACCTTTGGAATAATTTGGAGTAACCATGTATCAGATAACAATTGAGACCCATTTTTCGTCTGCACATAGACTAAGACAGTATGATGGTGAGTGTGAGAGGCTTCACGGACATAACTGGAAGGTGCAGATTTCCGTTGCCTCAGAAGTAATCAATGATATTGGAATGGTGATGGATTTCAAGGATTTGAAGGGCGTAGTGAAGCCACTGATTGGAAAACTGGATCATCATTATCTCAACGAAATACCCCCGTTTACTGAGATTAATCCCACCACAGAGAACATAGCAAAGTATCTCTTTGACGAGTTTTCCAAAGTAATCAATACTGATCTGATTAAAGTGACGAAAGTGGAAATCTGGGAGTCTCCTACTTGCTCTGCATCATATACGTTGTCGTAGTGTTCTAGTTTTCAGTCAAAAGTGAACGCTTTTTTTCATGGAGGGTTTCGGAAAATGGGTAGAAAGTCTCAAATTGCTTTGATTACTTATACCATATTAGTCTTGTTGTTAGGTGTAAATTTCTACTCTGATGCTCAGACAGTGAGTTATGCTCCGATGGTTACTAACATACGTATCAATCAGTCATCACCGACCAGCGTTATTGAGATTACGTTTGACGTTGATGACCCGGATGGTGGATTGTTTGAAGTTAAAATGATAGCCTCAAAGGATAATGGACAGACGTATACTGTTACTCCCAAGTCAGTAACGGGAGACGTGAATAAATATACAATAGCCGGTAAGGGAAAAAGTGCAACGTGGGATGTAGGGAAAGACTTGCCGGGAGTTGACTTAAAATGTATAACTATAAGACTGTTCGCAGTTGATGGTGTGCAATTGCTACCTGATACAGGTACGCAATCCACCAGTACTATCACTACGAAATCTACTAGCTCAACAGTAACGACTACAGTTAGCGGGACTACCAAGATCGAAAAAGACGTCACAAAGATGGTTCTGATACCTGCTGGTGAGTTTGAAATGGGCAGTAGTATTGGAGACCCGGACGAACGACCAGTTCATACGGTAAATGTAGATGCTTTTTACATTGGTATGTATGAAGTCACTAATGCACAATACAAGGAGTTTGTGGACGCTACAGGGCATGAGTCACCAGTATATTGGAAATACTCAAATTATAATGAACCCAATCAACCTGTCGTAGGTGTAACATGGGAAGATGCAAATGCTTATGCAAAATGGGCTGGTAAGCGACTTCCAACAGAAGCAGAATGGGAGAAGGCGGCTCGTGGTGGGTTGATAGGTAAAAAATACGCATGGGGTGATAGTTCAACTCCTCCATCAGGAGCGGGAAACTTTGCTGATGAGACAGCTAAGAAGGTATTTAGAAAATGGGATATTATAAGTGGCTATGATGACGGATTCTCTCATCCTGCACCTGTTGGCTGTTTCGATTCCAACGGGTATGGTATTTACGACATGATGGGTAATGTGTGGGAATGGTGCGCAGATTGGTATGACCCGGGGTATTACTCAAAATCACCAAAAGAGAACCCAAAGGGGCCAGCCACTGGGCAGGAGCATGTTCTTCGTGGTGGATCATGGTTTTCTGACAAAGACTATCTGAGAGTATCTAATAGGTATAACTACAATCCTTCTTACACGATGAAATGCTCCTGCAACATCGGATTCCGCTGTGCGAAGGATGCAAAGTAATTTTCAAGGGATAAAGCCATGTTTACAGACTCGAAAATCCTGAACCTTTCAAAAGACCATAAGTATATCCACCTTGATGAAAATGACTCGCCTTGTGTAGCAAATGTGGAAATTCATCAGATAGTTAAAGATAAGAATATACACAAATGGTCTGTCCGTAGAATACGAAAAATGTATCATTTGACCTTTGCTCAAATCCATTCTGCCTTAGCCTTTTATTTTGACAGTGAGGAGGAAGAAAAGCGCGCTATGGATTATGGAAGGGAATATCAAAGGAAGATGAAATCCGTGGACGGTTATAAATACGTCGCATTTGATGAAGAGGGAATCCCGCTTATAAAACCTACTAAAATGAAAATAATAGAGCTTGTCAGCGAAAGAAGAGCATATAAGTGGGGGGCAAAAAAACAGCAAGAAGAGCATCCATATTTGATCCTCTCTCAAGTTCATTCTGCATTATCTTACTATTTTGACCACAAGAAGAAGATAGAAGACGATATTAAACGTCGGAATGAATTTGTAGAGGAAATGCGAAAAAAAATGGGTCCAAGTCCATTGGCTGAAAAAATAAAAGCAATGAGAGAAGCCAGATGACAGTAGCCTTCTATATGGATGAACAAGTATCAAGAAAAATAACTAATGGACTTCGTGCCTTTGAAGTGGATGTCATTACAGTTCGAGAAGATGGATTTGCTGGTATGCCCGATGTCGATATATTGGATCGAGCAAACCATTTAAATCGAGTTGTTGTTACTTATGATCATCATTTCTTGATTGAGGCTAGGAGGCGATTAGACAATGGAATTTATTTTTACGGCTTAATATATATAACTGATGAGAAGACTCCAATTGGGAAACTAATTGAAGACCTTGAGTTAATAGCTAAGGTGGCAGATCATTCGTATTTCAAGGGGAAAAGAATAGAATATCTACCGTATGATTGAAGACATTGCATGATAAACATTGCCTACAACAAGCAAAGGGGGCATAATTATGATCAAACAAGCCATAATTGTTGTCTTATTTGTGTCTTTATCTACTTCATCGGTGCTGGTCGCTACTATATTATTAAAAATCTGCAATTGATAAAGTGATACTAAAACTCTACAGGGGTGAATTTATAAATGGGACCTGTTTTACAGATAGCATTAGATTTTGTTACTCTTAATCGAGCTATGAAATTGGCGGAGGAAGCAGTTTCCGGCGGCGCAGACTGGCTGGAAGCAGGAACTCCGCTTATCAAAAGCGAAGGGCTTGACGCTGTCAGGGAACTGCGGAAACGCTTTCCCAATCACGTAATCATCGCTGATATGAAGATAATGGATGCTGGACGTATCGAAGGCGAAGCCGCCGCTAAAGCAGGTGCAAATATCGTCGGTGTGCTTGGCGTTGCGTCTGATGCAACTATTAAGGAGTGCATCGAGGCGGGTAAAAACTACGGCTTTGAGGTGATCGTTGACATGATCGGCGTTACTGACGTTGCTATACGAGCTAGAGAAGTCGAGGAGTTTGGCGCGAATTACGTGGGGATCCACATCGCAATTGACGAGCAAATGGAGGGTATGTCACCGTTTGAAAAACTGAAAAAAGTTGCCGAAGCTGTCAGTATCCCCATAGCTGTTGCAGGTGGAATAAACTCTGAGACTGCGGTAGAAGCCATTGAAGCAGGTGCAAGCATAATAATCGTAGGCGGTGCAGTTACCAAAGCCCCTGATGCGAAATCTGCAACCGAAAGCATCAAAAAAGCAATAGTAACTCGTCAAAAGGTTGAAACCAAGTGGTTTAAGAGAGTTACCGGTGATGAGATAAGAAAAGTCTTACTTGAGGTTTCTACTGCTAATATCTCTGACGTGATGCACCGTACCCGTGAACTGGAAGACATACACTCTATTGCATCAGGCATGAAGCTTGTTGGTAAAGCTCTGACAGTCAGAACGTACCCGGGCGATTGGTCGAAGCCTGTTGCGGCTATTGACGAAGCAAAAGAGGGTGCCGTCCTTGTAATAGACGCTCAAGGAAAAGGTCCCGCTTTGTGGGGAGAAGAGGCAACACGCAGTTGCATACAAAAAAAACTTTCGGGAGTCGTCATCAATGGAGGGATTCGAGACGTAGCTGAGATCCGCAAACTTGGATTCCCTGCCTTCTCAAAGCTTATAATGCCTGCCGCTGGCGAGCCTCGTGGCTGGGGTGAAATCGGCGTACCTATAAAAATTGGTGATATTGAAGTTAATACAGGTGATTGGATTGTGGGTGATGATGATGGCGTGATGGTTATTCCACAGGGCGAAGCTGTTGAAATCGCCAATCGTGCTATGTCGTGGAAGGAAAAAGAAAGCAGAGAGATCAAGGAGATCGAAGAAGGTAGCACTCTAGGAAAAGTCTCGGAAATTCTACGCTGGGAAAAACATTGATAATCAACTAACCGAATTTTGTTTGAATTTAATAATATCAATTGGGAGGGTTTGATATTTGCATTGAGCAGATCGACTTAATCTTTGTGATTATCTCTGTTTTAGGGGTTGTTACTCAAGCGGTATTTGCAGACTTATACACAAAAAGAATGTTTTCTTAAACTTGCTTAAATCGGAATTTATACGAAATGAAGATTACTATTGTTGGTCCCGGAGCAATGGGGTGCCTTTTCGCCGGGTTGTTAGTTGAGTCTGGTCAGAATGACGTCTGGTTAGTTGATAAGAACCAGTCACGAGCCGATGAATTAGTAAAAGATGGACTTACAATAGAAGGCATTGGTGGAACACGCACAATCACCGGAATTCAAGTGACATCCAGTCCTGATGAGATTGGATACACCGACCTTATATTAATCTGCGTTAAATCTTACGATACATTAGCGGCTACAAATTCTATTGCACGTATAGTCGGAAATAATACAGTCATTCTCACGTTACAAAATGGACTCACCAATGTAGAAATAATATCCAGTATATTGGGAGAGGATAAAATTTTAGCAGGTGTAACATCACACGGTGCAACGATGCTTGACATCGGATATATAAGACATGCAGGTGTTGGCGACACCGTTATTGGCAAACCTGTTAAGTCGGAAACGGTAACAGATAAAAAAGTTGAGTATATTGCTGAGATACTGAAATCGGCAGGTTTTTTGTCAAAAATATCTTGTAATATCTGGAGTTTCATTTGGGGAAAGCTGATTATAAATTCAGCTATAAATCCTATAACAGCTATAACAAAGCTTACGAACGGAGAACTACCAGAACACGAAGAAACTAAAAGATTACTCAGGATGACAGTACAAGAATCTGCCCGTGTAGCATACGCATCTCACGTATCTCTGCCTTACGATGATCCGGTATCTGCTGTGGAATTTGTATGCAGGTCAACAGCACTAAACGTATCTTCAATGCTTCAAGACATTCTAAAAATGAAGCAGACTGAGATTGATGCGATAAATGGGGCGATAATTGATAAAGGCAGAGACGTTGGAATTGAAACACCGATTAATCAAGCTTTGACTTATCTTGTGAAAAGTATTGAATCAAGAAGAATTTTTAGTAAATAAAAAGCATTGTAAGAGCTTGCGTAGTTCGCAGGAGATAATTAGGAGGGTACTTAAATTGATGAACAGAATTTTGAGCGAAGTTGATCCGCAGATGTCAGCTATACTTGACGGAGAGATGAAAAGGCAACAGACTTGTCTTGTAATGATCCCGTCTGAGAATTACGCAAGCAAGGCTGTATTGCAGACTCAGGGCTGTATAATGACTAATAAATACGCTGAAGGTTATCCCGGTAATAGATTTTATAACGGGTGCCAATTCATGGATATGGCGGAAAGCCTTGCAATTGAAAGGGCGAAAAAACTGTTTGGCGCCGAACATGTCAATGTCCAGCCTAGTACAGGAGCGCAAGCAAATATGGCTGTATATTATGCTTTGCTAAATGAGGGTGATACTTTCCTTGCTATGGATATAAATCATGGCGGGCATTTATCTCATGGAAGAAAGCAGAATTTTTCAGGAAGATATTATAATCCAGTATTTTATGGCGTTGAAAAGGATACTGAGCTTATAGATTTGAATAAGGTTCTTGATATTGCCAAAGAATGTAAACCCAAACTTATAGTAGTAGGCGCAAGCGCATATCCAAGAACACTTGATTTCAAGGCGTGGCGAGAGATAGCCGATGAAGTAGGCGCATTATTGATGGCTGATGTAGCGCATATTATAGGTCTTATTGCTGGTGGTATTCATCCCGACCCTGTGCCTTATTGCGATATAGTAACAACAACGACACACAAAACTCTTAGAGGTCCAAGAGGCGCAATAATTATGTGTAGGAAAGAGTTCGCAGAGAAGATTGATAAAGCAGTGTTCCCGGGTGTTCAGGCAGGACCTTTGATGCACGTTATTGCCGCCAAAGCTGTATCATTCAAAGAGGCATTAGAGTACGGATTTAAAGAATATCAGGCTCAGATAGTGAAAAATGCAAAGACTTTAGCTGATTACCTGATGAAAGATGGATTTAGGCTTGTTTCTGGCGGTACTGACAATCACTTGATGCTTATTGATCTTTCAGACAAAGAACTTACTGGCAAAGAAGCCGCTGACTTGCTCGAAGAATCTGGAATAATCGTGAATAAAAACTTGATACCTTATGATACAAAATCTCCCATCCTATGCAGCGGCATAAGACCCGGCACCCCTGCAATAACGACACGAGAAATGAGAGAGCCAGAGATGGAGCTTATCGGCAATATGATCAGCCGTGTATTAAAGAACCCCAAAAATGCCCGATTGAGAAGTGAAGTTCGTCAGGAAGTCATGGAGTTATGTCGCAATTTCCCAATCTATCAAGACCTTGAGATATGGAGATAAAGCAAAAATCAAATTAATTGATGCTCTTGTTGAAGAAGCGAAAAGAATGATATAGAACTCAGAATGGTCTCTATTAGCAATGTTTTCTTTGATAGTATGCCAATAAATGGGAGGGAGAAAAGATGGACAATCTAAATGAAGCATTGACTCAAATAATGGAGAAAATAAAGAACTATCGTTCTATATACGAACAGAACGAAATGGCAGTAAGAAGCGGAATAATAGAACCCATTTTGAAGATTCTTGGATGGGATACTGCAAATCTCGCAGAGGTTCAACCCAATAAGTCCATAGAAGAAGGCGGTATACCAGACTACTCTTTGATTAAGGATGGAAAGCCAGTATTATTCGTAGAAGCAAAAAAGATGAGTGTTGACATTGATCAAAAGGAAGTTATCTCCCAATTAGTGAAGTATTCTAATAGCGAGGGAACAGAATATGGTATATTGACCAATGGAATAGTATGGATGTTAGTAAGAACATTTGAAAAGGGAACTAAGTTACGTGAACGAAGAGTTTGGAAAACAGACATAGAAAATGAAGAAATGCCAAAGATAGTTAGAAATTTAATGACAATCTCAAAAATTAACATTGAATGTATAGAAGATTTGGTAAAGAAAAATCAAATATTAGATGAAATTTGGCAATCTCTCTTGAGTAATCCCGAAGAAATGGTTACGGGTTTATCAAAAGTAGTTGAATCTATCATTAGTAAGAATTATTCAGACTATCAGTTTGAGAATTCGGAAATTAAGGATTTGTTAAATGAAAAGATTAAAGAGTTAATTTCAGGTCAATTTGATGAAGAAATAATACCTGATGAACATGAAGAAACTATATCATCATTAAAAAGGTCAAAAAGAATAAAGCTAAAAAGAATGCGACTAAAAGATGAAGTTTTCAACCTTAACTATGATTTTGAAATTCTAGTAAACACTGCCAATTGGCTTATAAAGAATGGTAAATTGAAGCCTTCTGACTGCCCAGTAAAAGTTGGAAGAATGAGAACTCGCTACTTTATTAACAAAGTATCTAAGCATCCAGAAGGCAATGATTTTCGTGCTCCCAAAGAGCTTTCAAATGGACTATGGATAGAAACACATTATGGTGCTGCTTTGTGTAAAAATTATGCCAAAAAGCTGTTAGAAGAATTTGGTATTTCATCCAATTCGCTAATCATTGAGTGATTGAGATAGCAAACTTTTACTAATACAGCAAGGGAGTATAAGCCATGAAGTTTATTGTAACAATTGATCGGGATGAAGATGGTATGTTTATAGTGGAATGTCCTTCTATTCCCGGATGTGTTAGTCAAGGAAAAACCGAACGAGAAGCTATTGATAACATCAAAGATGCAATAAAACAGTGCCTTGAAGTTCGTGCTGAAAGAGGTATGCCTCTTACTGTCAGTATGCGTGAAGTAGAGGTGTTAGTTTAATGCCGAAACTTCCAATTCTAAGCGGACGTGAAATCGTAAAAGTATTTGAGCGTTTGGGTTGGGAAGTTGCAAGGCAACGAGGCAGTCATATTATTCTTGTAAAAGAAGGGCATATAGCTACCTTATCTGTTCCCGATCATCGTGAGGTTGCCAGGGGAACTTTGAGATCGCTTATTGCTCGTGCTGATATTGAAGTTGAAGAATTTATGTCCGCAATGAATTAAGAGAGAAAGTCAAAGAAATCGTTAGTAGTTTGAACCCAATAAAAAGAAGTGAGAATTATGGTTTATATACCTGAACATCAAAGACAACTTTTTTTTGAAGGATATTCTGAGGACGAAATTCCCAACATTATTTCTGAAGAACATAATAAAGAGCAGGCTTTAGAAGCATTAGATGAAATAGA
>Ga0315274_10001394_pt1 | contig 37162 bp, 34 predicted proteins | sample YL17G02_20_MG_FD_203700 | JGI IMG/M metagenome (GOLD analysis project Ga0315274, IMG submission 203700) | Sediment microbial communities from Yellowstone Lake, YNP, Wyoming, USA - YL17G02_20 | ecosystem: Environmental > Aquatic > Freshwater > Lake > Sediment | place: USA: Wyoming | collected...
TAGGAGGAGTAGCTGGTGTTTCTAGAGTTTGTGCTGCAGGAACCACTCCTTCAGGAATTACAATTTCTGGAGGAATTATCACGTCATCAGGCGCTTGTGCGGCCTTTGGCGCTGGCGGAGGCGGAGATATCACTGATGTTCTTGCAGGAACAGGGATTACTGTGACAAATTCTGCTGGTCCTCAACCTACTGTTAGCGTGAAGAACAACGCATTTAGCTGCGGAGCGGCAAATCAGGGTCTTAAATCAATTAACATAGATACCGGCGTAGTCACTTGTGAGGCGGACGATACGGGATCAGGAGTGCTTGGAGGAGGAACAGTCAATTATTTGACAAAGTTTACCCTTGCCTCTCCTGCGACAATCGGCAACTCCCAAGTCTTTGACAATGGCACTAACGTAGGCATAGGGACAGCGAGCCCTGTAGATAAGCTGATGGTTCATTTGGGAGCTGATCTTAATGTTGGAGTGGGTGTGAGTACTTATCTCGCGATTGTGTCGCACAACGATGCATGGACTGCTTGGGGCAATTTGCAACTCAATAATGCAATGTATCTTATCGGAAGCAGCGGCAATGTGGGCATAGGGACAGCCACTCCGGGGGTAAAATTAGAAATAGCCGGATCCATTCGTGGTAATATTTCTGGAGCTCTGAGAATTGATTCCGGCAGCGGTACGGTAGATATTGGCGCTATGAATGCTAGCTTCGCGCATATTTATACCGACCGTCCTGCGTTCTACACAGACAAGGGTATGTACATTGGCGTGGCCAATTCATACTTTAATACTAGTGCTGGAAATTCTTACATCGCCGCTAGTGGTGGCAATGTCGGCATCGGGACGACATCTCCGGGGGCCAAACTACATATTGTTGGCTCATCTACTTTTAATTCCGAAAATGGTCCATTGATGGTTGCCGATTCTGCGACAACGTGGAATAGGGTGCATATCGGCTATGACGCAAGCCGTGATATAGCTTATATCAGCGCCATTCATGGGGGAGCTCATTGGGATAATATTGTCTTTCAAGGCGGTGGCGGTAATGTGGGTATTGGGACGACAAGCCCGGGAGCCTCACTTGATATCGGAGGTGCACCTACATATGCGATTAGAACCCAATATCTAATGATTTCTGGTAATAATAGCGGCATCACTGATAGGCCGTATTTCCGGGGAGCGGCAAACCATATCGTCAGCACGTGCGGCGGCACGGTGGGAGGCGGCACATGTTATTACGCCTATCCCGGAGACCTTAGTTCTGGGACCATGAACACAAGGATTCAAGAATCGCTTTTCATAACGGCCACAGGCGGTGCCGGTGGCGGCAATGTGGGCATTGGTATAGCTACGCCGACTTACAAACTTCAGGTAAATGGCAATACTTACAGTACTAAATATTATTGCGCTGCAGGCGACGTGGCGGAGAATACACCGGTGTCAGAAAAGCTTTTACCTGCTGAAGTTGTTTGTCTGGACGAAAATGAGGAAGGAAAACTTTCTCATTGCGATGGCGCTTATGATTCCAAGGTGGCGGGCGTAGTTTCTTCTGGGCCGGGAATAATTTTAGGCGAAACAGCCGAAATTGTTAAAGTGGAAAATGTTCCTTTGGCTTTAGCCGGCAGAGTGCCGGTCAAAACAACAACGGAAAATGGATCAATTAGTGTCGGCGATTTATTGGTATCCGGTTCTCGGCCAGGCTATGCCATGAAAGCAGACAAGGAAAAAATCAATCAGCTGCCGGGCGTGGTCTTGGGCAAAGCCATGGAGAGTTTGGCTCAAGGAGAAGGAGAGATTATGGTTTTAGTCACCTTAAAATAAATTAAGAATTATTAATAAAACATAAGGCATGAAACCAATCTTAAAAAAACATCTTTTGCTGCTGGCGCCAATTCTAGCAGGAGCAATCATCCTGATTGTTTTCTTAGGAAGGCAGGCTTATCAATTGGGCCTAAAGCAAGGCCAACAAGAAATTGAAAACAAGTATCAAGAAAAAATGGCAAAAGTCTTTCCTCCCGTGATAGAACCAGCAGAAATTTATTCTTTTAGTGCCGAAATTATTGATATCCAAGATAAGGATATTGTGTTAAGGCAGGAGATTTTTTCTCTTAATCCTCTGGAAGAGCCGGAAATTAAAGATTGGAAAGTAAAAGTAATAGAGGCAACAGAATTATTTAAAAGAGTCAATAAAACAGCTGAAGAAATGGCAGAGGAAGAAGGAACAATTAGCCAACCCCTGATGCCTACCAAAGAAGTGGCGATTAGCTTTTCTGAATTGGCTAAGGGGCAAACCGTAACCGTGTTCGCCGCGGAAAATCTTAAGGGAAAAACTGAATTTGAGGCGCAAAAAATTGTCGTCAGTCTTTCCTTTACGCCTTAGTCATCTTTATTAAAATGTTGGGGAAAAATAAAAAAATATTTCTAGCGATTATTTTCGGAAGTCTATGCCTTTTTATCATTGGTTTGGCAGTCAAAGTTTCGGCGGGCGCAGAACACAATGTTTACGGCTGGGCTTGGTCTTCAAATATCGGCTGGATTTCTTTTAATTCCATAAATTGCGATAGCAATGGAAATGGCCAGTCTGATGGATCGCCCGTCGGCTGTCCTGTGGCAGGAACGCCAATGGCAAATTACGGAGTGGATATGAATTATTCTACAGGAATCCTTTCCGGTTATGCCTGGTCAAGCAATGTCGGTTGGCTTACTTTTAACGAAGCTGATCTGGCAGGCTGTCCTGTGGCGCCTTGCCGGGCCTGGGCTGATCCTGCCTGCTTAGGCGCCAATCAATTGACCTGGTATTCAACTTTAGACTCTGCTGCGGCAGTGACGAGCCCAGCCGTTGGTTCCGGGGGAACTGTTAGCGGAGCGACTTTTGCTGCTGGAAGAGTCGGCAATGCCGCCAATTTTGATGGTTTAAATGATTATATATATTTCCCGACCGCCAATAATATTGATCTTTCCGGCGATTCGTCAGGAGTAATAGACTTTTGGGCTAGACCAGATTGGAACTCAAACGCCACGGGAAGAACCTACGCTTTCACCGGGGATTACAATTCTGCGAGCGGAGATTTATTTGGTCTTGGTTTCTGCGGTAGTGATGCAGCCTGTGCTGGTTCGGGTTTGGGTACAGCCGGAGATTTGAGTTTTAGCACTATGGATGGAGGAGTTTATCAGAGCCGATTGGTCATTTCTGCGGCTAATTACTCGTGGACAGCCGGAGACTGGGTGCATATACGTTTGGAGTGGAATGATACAGCAGCGAGCGACAGACTGAAAGTTTTCATTAACGGAACAGAGCCAACACATACACACACCAACGACGCCTCGCTAGACATATCAGCTTTGAGTTTATTATCAAATTGGTATATTGGAGATATGGCCGCTGATTCACTCTCTTTTGACGGCATGATTGACGAATTTAGGGTCTTTAGTCATTGCGAGACCAGTGGTTGGGCTCGGATGTTAGCTAATGGTGGCGGCTGGAGCGGCTGGCTAAGATTAAATGATACCAATTATCATGTTTGGATAGATTCAAGCGTCACGCCGTCAGAGTTTAATAATTGGGCTTGGTCAGATATGGTTCAGGGCTGGACAAGTTTTAACTGCCGCGACCGAGGCGTTTGTGCCGCTTCGAATTATAAGGTAATGCTTGGTACGAGCATAGTTGGTAATCCGCCAGACGCTAATTTTATTTGCGATCCGGGAAGCTGTACGGTTTATCAAGGAGATCTTCTAACTCTCATTAATCAATCAACTGACTCTGATTCCACCAATTGTCCGAATCCCTGCAACAACGATATTGTTCTTTCGCGCTGGGATATTATGAGCTGGGGAAGCAATCCTGATCTTGGCTGTAGTGGTACTTGCAACTACACGATTCAAACCGCCATGATGGCGCCGGGAACCTATGATATGGAATTATATGTTCAAGACACCATCGGTCTTTCTGACACAATGACTAGAATTGGACTTATCAGGATCTTAGGCGATGCTTTAGCTGACTTTATGTGCTCTTCAAGGGGCCAAGCCGGCACCTGGGAAGTTTGTGACGCAATGACAATCACGCCAAAAATAGGCGACACAATTTATTTAAGAGATATCGTTTCTCTTACCAGGCATTCTATTCCTTCCGAAGGAGCGACCGCGATTACTAATCGTACCTGGAGCCTCAATGGAACGATTTTCAGCCAGTTCAATGACGACGGTCCTTCCGCCATTTTGACTCAACAGACAAATACTCTTCAATTGGATATTATTGATGACGCTGGTCGGCCGGATACGAGAATTTATCAGATTACTGCCAGATTGTCTTTGCCTGATTGGATAGAAATAAGGCCGTAGGAAAATAAATTAAACAAAACACAAAGCCCGCCGCGTCAGACGCGGCGGGCTTTGTGTTTACTTAACTGATGATTTACTTTAATCTTTAGTCGTGATAAGATAAAAATGTCAATGATAATAAATAGTTTTCCGCTAATAAAAAGAGGGCGGGAAAGTGAAATTTAAAAGAACTTGGTACTTAAGAAAGATAATTATTTGCTAGTATGTTAGGTTACCGGTTTTCTCTAAAATATGTTAGATATTTTTGTTTTGCTTATCGGGATCGCTACCCTGATGGGCGGTTCATTTTTGGGCTATTTGGCGCGCCAGTCAATTGCCAAGAAGCAGGCGGACGCCATCGAGTTAACAATTCATAGAAGACTTGGCGAGGCTAAAATACAATCAGAAGCCCTGATTTCTCAGACTAGAAAGAAAGCTCGGAGGATCCTCGATCTTTCCGAAGAGCAAAAGACCCAGCGGGAAAGAGAGCTTCTCAAAACGGAAAACTTTTTGCGGGAAAAAGAAACTAATCTGGAGAGCCGCAGCCGCTTTTTGGTTTCTAAGGAAAAAGAATTGGTGGAAAAAGTCCAAAAGTTAAGGAGGGTTAAGGATTCTATCGAGACTCTCAAGCAAGACTTGGAAAAGAAGTTGGAGACAGCTTCCGGCTTTTCCAAAGACGAAGCGAAGAAAGAAATTTTTACCAACATTGAAGCGGAAAGCGAAGCCGAGATCTTAGAAAGAATCAGAAAGATGGAAAGAGAGGGTGAGGAAAGATACGAAAAAAGAGCTAAAGAAATTTTAGCAGACATTATTCAGAGATGCGCTTTGTCGCAGGCCCAAGAAATTACAACGACGACTCTGACTTTGCCTAACGATGAAGTAAAAGGCAGGATTATTGGCAAAGAAGGAAGAAATATTAAAGTGTTAGAGCGCCTGACAGGCACGGAAGTGATTATTGACGAAACACCAGAAGCCGTTACCATTTCCGGGTTTAATCCGGTAAGAAGACAGGTGGCAAAGTTGGCTTTAGAAAAACTGGTGAAAGATGGCCGAATTCAGCCGGCAAGGATTGAAGCCGAAGTCAAGAAAGCGGAAGAAGAAATAGCGGCGCAAATTAAGAAAATGGGAGAGCAGGCGGTATTTCAGGCCGGAATTTTGGGGCTAGAGCCAAAGCTTACTCAGCTTTTGGGTCGACTCTATTTTCGCACCAGCTACGGCCAGAATGTTTTGATGCATTCTATTGAAGTTTCTTATTTGGCAGGAGCCTTGGCCGCAGAATTGAGAGGAAATGTGGAATTGGCGAAAAAGGCGGGTCTTTTGCACGATATTGGCAAGTCAATTGACCATCAGGTTGAAGGTTCGCATGTTGAGATTGGCATTAAAATTCTGGAAAAACTTGGGGAGCGCAAAGAGGTGATTGAAGCGATGCGCACTCATCACGGCGATTATGAGCCGGAGAGCCTTGAGGCAGTTTTGGTTCAGGTGGCTGATCAGATTTCCGGAGCTAGGCCTGGGGCGAGAAAAGAAAGCTTGGATGAATATTTGAAACGCTTGGAAAATTTGGAGAAAATTGCCAATACCTTCTCCGGCATTAAAGAATCTTATGCTATTCAGGCTGGACGGGAATTAAGAGTGTTTGTTAAGCCGGAAGAAATAGATGATTTGGCAGCGCATAAAATGGCGAAAGAAATTGCGGCGAAAATTCAGGAAGAGTTGAGATACCCGGGAGAAATAAAAGTGACTTTAATTAGAGAAAAAAGAATCGTGGAATACGCGAAGTAGATAGAAAACGAGAACCGAGCTCCCTAAAAAGGCCGCTTAATTCTCCACCGAAGAATTAAGCTTAGAGCTCGGCTTCACTCTCTTGCCTTTCTGGCAAGAACCATGGCCGCTCGCCTCGCATATCCTTTTTTGGGGAGCTCGGTTTCCTTTTCTTTTATTTACATCTTTTCCAAACTGGCAATGCCCAAAAGACGAAGGCCATTTTCCATTACCTGGCTGGTGGCGACTACCAAGGCCAGTCGCGCCTTTTCTAGGGCTTTATCTTTGGTATTTAAAACAGGCACGGTTTCGTAAAGATTGTTGAAATTTTGGGCCAAAGTAAAAAGATAATTGCAAATAAGATTGGGACTGTAGTTTGCTGCGGCTTTCTGGATTATTTCCGGAAAGCGGGCCAGAAGCTTGATGACCATTGTTTCTTTTTGGTGAGTCAATTTTTTCTCGTCAAAATTTTTCAATCCTAAATCAGTTGTTTCCGATTTTGTCAAAATACTTTTGGCCCGGGCAATGGTGTATTGAAGATAGGGAGCGCTGTTTCCCTGGAGATTCAACATTCTTTCCCAGCTAAAGATAATGTCTTTGTCGTAATGCTGGGAAAGGTCGTTATATTTGACCGCGCCAATGCCTATAGTTTTGGCGATTTTTTCTTTTTCACTTTTTTTCATTTCGGGGTTGTTTTTTTCCACGATTTCTTTAGCTCTTTTTATGGCTTCAAGAAGAATGTCTTCAAGGGGAATGATTTGCCCTTTTCTTGTGCTCATTTTTCCGCCTTGAAGGCGCATCATGCCGTGAGCGATATGAGTATATTTAAGATTTCTGCCCCAAGGAAATTTTTTGGCTGCGCTAAATAATTGAATAAAATGAAGTTTGTGATCAGCTCCAACTTCGTAAATAATTTCCTCAAGGGGACCGAATTTTTTCTGACGGAATTTAATAGCGGCCAAGTCGCGGGTGTGATAAGTAGTGGCTTCATCTGTTTTGAGAAGCAAGACTGGCGGTATCTCGCGGCCGACTTTAATTACCAAAGCTCCGCGGCTTTTTTTGGCAATGCCTAATCTTTTTGCTTCCTCAATCAGTTCGCTGGTTTTATCTTTGTAATAACTCTCGGCAAAAGCGTAATCAATCTTGATACCCAAGAGCTTATAAACTCTTTCAAATTCTTTTAAGCTTATCTTGGTGCATTGCTGCCAGATTTTTTTCGCTTCTTTATCACCGCCTTCCAATTTTTTAAACCATAATCGGCCCTCTTCTTCCAACTCGGGTTTTTTCTCCGCTTCGTCATGAAAACGGACATACAAATCAACCAAATCTTTGACGCTCATCTGCGAAATTTTCTTTGGGTCAGACCAAGCTTTAATCGCGTAAATTAATTTTCCGAATTGCGTTCCCCAATCGCCGAGATGATTATCGCCAATAATTTTGTAGCCGCTGAATTTAAATAAGTTATAAATTGCCTGGCCAATAATTGTGGAGCGCAGATGGCCGATGCCAAAGGGCTTGGCGATATTGGGAGAAGAATAATCAATCACTACTACTTTGCCTTTGCCATTTTTATTTGAACCGTATTTTTCTTTTTCTACTAGGATTTGTTTTATCTGACTCTGGAGTAGTCTTGGCGAAAGATGAAAATTAATAAAACCGGGCGGCACCGCTTCTATTCTTTCAAGCGTTTTAAGGGGCGCAAAATTATCCACGACTTTTTGGGCTAATTCCAAAGGGCTGCGGATATTTTTATCCCGTAATTCTTTAAACCTTGTCATCGCGAAGTTGGAGCTCCATTCGCCATAGCTGGCGTTTTCCGGCTGCTCCAATTCGATTTTCGCGGCTCGTAAGCCGGTGGCTTTGAAAATCGCTTTTCGTAAACCCTGTTTAATTTTTTCTTTTGTTTCCATTTTCTTTTTATTTCCTGTTCAATTCCCGATATTAAACACTTGTTGTTGAATATCGGGAATTGAACAAATTAAACAAATTTCCACCTTTTAACTTACGATGTTACACATTTGTTGTGGAACATCGTAAGTTACTTATTCTATTCTATCATAAGCCAAACTTATTCTAAAAAGCAAAAGCCGGACTTCCTTAGTCCGGCCTATTGGCATTACTGTTCTGGTGGGGAGCTTTCCCTTACCCTCCGTCGTCAGTTTGACGGAGATAGCCAGCAACGGCTTTTTGGAGAGAACCGTCCGCGAACATCTTTTCGATTACTTTGCGAACGATTGCTTCCACTGCGATGGCTTCTTGCAGTTTGCCGCTCTCGATCATTTCCTTGATGATCTCGGCGACAACCGCTTTGACCATCGCAACATCGTTGACAGGTGCCGGCTCTGCAGGCGCAGACGCAGCGGTTTCCGCAGGTTGCTCCGGCGCATATGGTAGTTCGCGCCAGAGCCTTTCAACCATCTCGGCGAACTCCGAAGACGAGAGCAAGTACGCTTGGTCGTTCATGAATGCAACAAGAGCGAGAGGATCTTTGGACCTGATCTCATTGAGGTGCGAAAGGAAATTATGGATCGCACCAACGACTTTTTTCATCTGTGTCAAGTCGGCCCTGAAGGCTTTCTTGGAAAGATCCTCTTCGATCGCGGAAACGAGCACATTGAGCGCAGAAGTCTTCTGCGCGAAGAAATCCAGGACATGGTCTAACAATCTCTTGTTATCCATCTTTTTCCTTTCCGTCGGCTTCAGCCGACAACTTCTAGTAGTTTGTCTGCTAAACCGTCGATGCCGCCGTGGCAAACAAACCAGGCATACGGTTCACTTTTTTTGTCGCCGAGAATCTGTTGCGTCTGGCTTGGCGCGCCATACGAGGAGTCGATACTGATCACCTTAGCAGCGCCAGCTCGAATCAGGCTTTCGACATCCCTCTTGCACAGAGCGCAGAAGAAAAACGCAACGATTTCGAGGGGTGCTCCATCTTCTTGGAGCTCCCGGATCCTCGCGACATCGTCTGGCGTAGGCGAATGTACGGCGACTTTTAGGCCGTCGCGCAAAACAAAAAGTACGGTGTCGTTCATACGCCTCCTTTCATAGGCGCAAGAGTTTTCTTTTCACTTGCCAAAGCAAAAAGAAAACAGCGAATCCGATGAGGATTAGAAAAAAAGCGGCTTTTGTCGCAAAGAGCGGGGAGCAACCTTTTTGGCAAAAAAGGCGTGGCAAAAGAGGAGAGAACACAAAAAAGAACAAAAGCAGAGGATAAGGGGTGAAAACATTGGGACAGAAAAGCCTAGTGAAAATAGGCTTTTCTGTCCCAATGTTGGTTTTCAATGTTGATTTTTAAAGAACAATTTTGTTTAATTGTTTAACTTACGATATTAAACAGTTTTCCACAGGTTATCCACAATTTTGGGTGTTCAACTTATGTTTAACTTACGATATTAAACATTCAATTTTCCAAAAATAAAGCTAAAAATCTGTTTAATATCGTAAGTTAAACAAGTAGTTGTGGAACATCGTAAGCTAATAGCCTCCTTTTTCTATTGTAAACCCTATGCGGTTTACGACAGAAAAAGGAGAGAAAGGGCAAATTTCTTCTTTTTGAGTATCCCGGCGTCTTTGTAGGCGCCGGGATTTAGGTTTGCCGACTCCTGGAGTCAGCGATGTTAGGGTTTTTCACCCTTATTCCTTCCTTTTGAGGGGAGAAGGAATCCCCCAAATGCCTTCCCAGATGGGTCGGCAGAACTCGTTGAAGCCGATCAGGAAAAGCTGGAAGATTTGGCCAGAAGCGATCATGTCTCCGAGCTCTTGCCTTACGGCAAGACGTGTCATTGACATATCACGTGTCATCTGTGCCATTTCTTTCATGGCCTTATCTCGGTTGGCCTCAAATTGTCGCAAGATTGCGTCGTTGATGGCCAACTGGAAAGGACATTCTGGATCCTCGCCAAGATGGCAAGGACAAACAGTCACGCCTTCCTTAACGAGCATTTCCCCAGCTTGTCTTATTTGTGATTCGGCGAGCTGTTTGTTTATTCCTTCCCTTTTGGCTTGCAGCTCCTCAAGCCTTTGCCGGATTATCTCGAATCCGGGGGCTTCGGGTGCGATGGTGGCCACCGAGAAGCCTTTGTCCGGCCAGAGGAAGATGGTGATGTCGGTCTCGCCTTCTTCTCCCTCGCCGTCGAGATTCGCCAAGACTTTATTGTAGACCTCGGCATCATATGCTTCCAGCGGCCACCAAAAGATATCCCCGATTTTCATTGCCTTTTCCTTTCTTTCAGATCAAAGAGCCAGCTGGGCAGCTAAGCTGCCCAGCTGGAACGGGAAAAAAACCACTAGCAGTCGACGCACCTGTCTGTCTGTGGGCAGGCCATAAGCCTGGCCGCAGACAGAGGTGTGCCGCAGATACGGCAGAAACCCCAGCCGTCGCGTTGGACTCTTTTCAGCGCATCTCTGGTGTCTCGCCAGCTCTCCAGTAGAAGGTTGCTGATCGCGGCATCGCGACACGCCGAGATCAGGGCTTCTGCTTCATCGGCGATGTCGCCGACTTGAGTTGAACCCTCTGGCACGATGCCCAGTCTTTCCAAGTGTCCCTGCTTTTGCTTAAGAAGTGCTCTTAGGTTTTCAAGCAACACCTCTCTTAACAACGGCCGGACAGCCGGATCGTCGGCCATCAAGTCTGACGACTCTGCCAGAAGCACGCGTGCTTCTGGCGTGCCGAGATGCTCCAGGAGTGTGTGCGGACAGTCTGCGCCAACACAACTTTGGTCCAGTTCCGCCGCAATCACAACTACGGCGGCGACAACTGGATGCGCTTCCACGTCTCCGCACTGAGGACAATGCGATCCCGGATGCGGCGTTCCGCACTGCGAGCACTGCCGCCCCGATCGTCGGTACCTCCGTTGAACTTGCCCACGGCGACTAAGGCCTTGCTTCCCTACTACCATTGGTTGAGCTCCTTTTCCTCGGAAAATGGCCAGCCGCGAAGGCTGGTAAGCTAAACGCCGAACTTCTTCCTTGCTACCTGGTTGAGCAGGAATGTTGCCTGCGCCTCTGCGGCCTTGGCCTTGCCTACGACCGCTTTCCACCACTCCTCGCAGGCCTCCATTCTGCGGAGATGTTCTTTCTCTCCGGAAGGTCCTTCGCGGAGAAATCTTGCCCGGGCGTAGGAAGCAGCGAACCAGGTGACACTATCTGGATGGCCAGCGGTCGCATCCGTCAGCCTTCCGATATATGAGTGAAGAAGCTCTCCACCAAAGCCAGGAATGTTTCCAAGGGACTTTTCCTGATCCCTGATGTTGGGTGCCATATCACCAGGACCGATGAATCCTAACCACCAGGGACCTTCCCGCTTGATACGGATCTCCCAGGTTGGGTCGATCATAGAAATCTGACCTGTCTGTGGGTTTTTCCTGCATCCCACAAAAAACCAGATTCCCGTCCCTGGAAGCAACATCCACCATATGAGCTTCCAAATGGAGATCCTTTTTTCTCCTGTAGGATCATCTACTTTCCATCTGAAAATGAACGCCAGGATTGGTACCAGTCGATTGAGTGGATACTCCACCTTCTCAACAGGGATTTCCATACCCGACAACTCCTGGCGCCAGGGATGGCGTGGCGGAAAGATTGTTCGGCCGACTTCCTTGATCACAAGCAAGACTACATGGCCAAGGAAAAGACCGAAAGAGGTAGCGAGCGCACCGACGAGGAGGGAGACGGCTAGCCATGGCCATTGCCTGTGCCAGCCGAACCAGGTATGAGCCAGGCTGGCAACCTTCAGGCCGTAGATGACGGCGTAGCGCTCGACCAAGCCGAGAATCGATAGCTGGAACCCAGTGAAGACGAGCCAAAAGATCTTCCCGATCGTTTTTTCCCGCGGGATTTTCTTCCAGCTTTTCTCGGCTGCTTTGCCGATCCAGTTCCAGCGCCGTTGCGCCCAGATGGCGATGGGGATGAGCGGCCACAACATCACTGGCCAGAAAGCTCTTTCGAGCTTTAGCCAGTATTTGGTGTCGGCCCAGAGAAACAGGGGCCAGTAGACGATTTGTCCTAAGCCCCAAAACATCGCGCCTACGACGAAGCGCCACGGGATGCGAGGGAGCTGCGGCTTTCGTAGCCGCCAGCCCTTGAGCCGGGCGATTAGCCAGACTAGCCACGGTATCGCGGGTCCCACCAAGACCCATAGGTACCATTGCCAATTGGCCTTTCCTTCTTTTAGCCATTCTAGGTGGCCGAGCAGGCTGAAGGCGCCGGTTAGGCTTACGAAAAAGACGAGCCATAGGTGGCCAAGAAGCCACTTTTTGGTCCGGGCGCTGGTTCCGCCTAGCCAGTTGCCGAACTTGGCAGCAACAATGATGGTGTTTGAAAACCACCATGTCGCTGCTGAAACCAACCACTTCGGTACGGAGCGAGGCGCCGGAAGTGGCTTGAGCGAAATCATGTCGCTCATAGTTTCTCCTTTTCCTCGGAAAGAATCTCTCTCGTTTTTGCCAAAAAACAAAAGAGATGGCTAATTCAATAGATCAACCTACCGATGCGAGGGATCTAATACAAAGCTGAAGGAGTTTGTATTAAATCATTTTTGATAGTGCCAGTAATTTACCAGCACCGATTGGAATCTTCTGGCTTGGCAAGCCAAAAGATAAAAGAAGCGAGATTAGCGCTTGGCTAATCTGCTGAGAGAAAAGAAAGAGAGGAGAGAAAAGAATGGAACAGAACAAAACAGCAAACAGTTTACTAAACAGTGTATGGTTCTTTGCGGACCCAGAGTTTCCGCAAAGCGCATTTAGAATTATGTGGAACCTAAGGTTCCACAAAGAGCGAGTTTGCGGAAACTCTGGGTCCGCAAAACTCTTTTGCTTGTTTGCTGTTTTCTTTTGTTCCATCCTTAACTCCTTTCCAAATTCTTCAGTTCTTCTCGTTTTTCGCTTTTAATTTCTTAATTTTATTTGCCCTTTCTCTAGTTTTTAAAGAACGACTTAGGAGGCAAAAAGCGCCTCCTGCTTTTATTAAAACTCCTCCTTTTCCTATTTTCAAGTCGAAAAAATACTTTAAAACAGGAAAAGGAGAGAAAGGGCAAAGATTTGAACTCCCTCCTTTGAGATTTGTCCCAGCCACGCCCAGCGTGGCTGGGACAAAAGAGCAAAGAACTGTTAGGGATCATCAGGGCCGCGCGTTTGAAAAAAGTTCTTCACGGCCTCGACAGACGGTGTTGGTGTCGGTTGCCCAGCTGGCGTTTCAGCTTTGGCAGTTTTGCCATTGCCGTTTGTCGGGACTACCGATGTAGTCGTCACCCTGGTGGCGACTGGTGGTTCTGGAGTGGCCGACTTGGGTGTCAGCAACTCCTTGATAGAAGGTCCTCCCGGCGGCGCGATCTTAAAGTGGAACCAGATGGTTTTGTCGTCGGCCCCTTGCTCGACGAGCTGCTTTAGCTGTGCCAGCCTTTCAGTGGCGAGCGTTAGCGCATTCGCCCGGAGCAGCTCTATTCGATCTCTCGCATCTTTTCGCATGATTTCTTTTAGGCAGGCTTCCGGGCCTACCATCTCTTGAAGTTTTCTGGTAGCAACTTCCAGCGATGGATTCATCCAATCCGCTGATCGACGAGCGTCGGTGAGCTGCCAAAAAACTTTGCCCCCCTTGCCTTGAGCCTCAATCACGCTCGTATCCAGCGCCGGGTAAACCCTTTGTTGGGCGATGTTCTGATTGAAAGTGATGACTCCTGTCGCCGAACGGCGACACTTTGCCATCAGCTCTTGGGAGGCGATATCTGCCTCGTTCAACACGGTTGCGATAACCGTGATCGATCCTTCAGCATATCTCCCCCCGATGCTAAGGATTTTTGTGACTATGACCTTCATCAGGGGGTTAATGGCTCCGGGCACGATACCCAAGCCACTAGGCACCTCTAAGCCGTTTATCGGGTCAGAGATGGTCTTTGTAAGTGAATCGATGAAGACCACAACTTCGTGGCCTATTTCAGCCCTCCGCATTGCGTATTGGCAGCCTAGTTCTGTAGTTGCAATGCGAAATAGCTCGTCTTCGTCTTCGAGAGCGACGAAAAGCTTGATACCCCTGTCTTTCGGAAGCAATCGACGGGTGTCGATCACTTCTTCTGGTCGTTCGCCAAGGATGAAGACGACCTCTACACCCTCGATCGTTTCTTCGGCGAGTTCCTGTAAAAAACAGGTTTTTCCAGACTTATCGCTCCCCACGACAACGGTTCTATCACCTCGACCTGGGCAGGCGTGAACCATGGTTAACAGAGTGGCAAGATTCCCCGCAAAAGGGGGAGAGCCAATTACGCATCTCTGATCGTCAGTCTGCGTAACCCAGTTTTTTCTCTGCCTGTTTTGGATCGGTCTTTCACCATTCACGGATCCTAACTGGTCTAATGTCCCGAGACAGTTTTTCTCGGGATTGTTTCTATCCGATGTATGTGCCGATCCTTCGATTTCATCGCCTGGCCGGACAAAAGCTATCATCCTTTCTGGAACAAGGAAATAGCTTAAGGGGTTTTTGTTCCAGTCGGGACGGAGGCAGAGCTGAGTTCTTAACCCCTCTAAGGCCCAGTCCTCAGTGATGATTCTCCCCCAGTCTTTTTGAGGGACCCCTACCAGCTTTGTTGGAGCATAGAGTATGGAATCATAGTTCACTCTTGCTCCATGCCTGCAGGGGGTGATCAGGCCTTTGACTGTTTGCCGTCCCATAAGTACCCCCTTTCTAGGGCGATAGCCCAGCTGGCGTTTGGCGCCAGCTGGGGCGGATAAAAGCTTACTCGGTAGACGCGTCTGGGGAGTCGTTCAGGATACAACCGATGACTCCCAGGGCAGCGAGAGAGAATAGCAACGGAAAGCTTTTCCCGCTGCCAAACGCACTGCCGATCATGCACACCGAACCGATAGCGGCAGCGGACATGAAGACCGTATCTGCCACTTTGTGAAAAATTCTTCTCACTTTTTCCTCCTAGGAGTATCGCAGTCGCAAGTGCTGCTTGAACCGGTGCCACTGGTATTGTCTGTACCAGCTGGAGCCAGTGGCGAATCCGAGAAGGCCGCTCGTTGCGAGCAGGACCGTTCCCCAGCCAGTCATTCCCTTGATCGCATTCCCCAGGAGCACGATCAGGAAAGCCAGGCCGAGGATGGCTGTTGCTACAAGCAGACTCTTTTCTAGCGACAGGTTTTTTGTCACCTGCCAATAGAGAAAAAGCCCAAAAGCGACAAGTGGTATGGCGGCGAATCCGATCGGGATCGTATCGTAGAACAAATCTGGAGACCAGACCTGATCAACGACTTGGCCGTCGGTGTATCGCGTCCAAACCACGCCGCGGCCAAAGCCGAACAGTCCGCCAGTGCCGGGGTCAAAAGACGCGGGCCGCACAGAATACTCTCCGTTGCGGCTGGTTCTGACCCAGCAGTCGCGGCATTGAGGTATGGCCGTTTCGATGGATCTGCCGATGTTGCCAGCGAGATCCACTGCGCGAGCCGTAACCCAACGGCTTTTTACGGTTTCGTAAGGGACGCGACTAAAGAATTTGCCGTCCGCCACTAAAACCGCACCAAGCCCCTCGATCGCGATAAACCTGATCTTGTTGACATCGGAGACGGTGCCCTCGAGAAGGAAACTTTCTCCTTCGTCAGATAGCCCGACAATTTGGAGCTGTGGCTCTGTGGTATCAACCACGAGTTCCTTCTTGTCAAGCGATGAAGGGCAGAAAAGATCCGAGGCTACCTCGCGGTATTTGTTAGGTATTGTGAGGCACCATTTCGCCTCGGCTAAAACGACATAATTGCCATCGTCTAAGCTAGGTGTAATGATGAGCCCATCTTTTTCTGCCCTTTCGAGAATGATCTTGCCGAAGCTGTCGATCACCCTGACCAGGACGATTCCGTCCCAGTCAGTCCGAACTGATATCTTGACGGTTTGCCTGTCAGAGACAGACGGAACCGTCAGCCACAGCGGCGGACGCGGCTGTTCTACGGTCCAGCTAACATATTCTTGCCGGAGCCGGTTCAACCGCTCATTGCCGCCACACCCCCCCAGTGCGATTGCGATTGCCGCTACCGCTACGAGGAGGGAGATGGTCTTTCTGGACATACGTACCTCCTCTTATAGTTTTCTTCGCAGCTTGCCAGGCGCTTAGAAAACAGCGAATGACGTTTTCGTATCTGGGATTTCTTTTCCCTAAACCAGAACCAGAGTTCGGGCTAAGGAAAAAACAGATACAAGACCGACCTACCAACGGGGATGAGCTCCTTCAGCTCAAAAAGGAAAAGACTCTGCCAAATCCAGGCAGAGCATTGGGAGTTAGCGAAAGGCTAACAAGGGAAGCGTCTCTTACTGGCAGAGCAAGAGAGCTGATTTGGATCTGTCCTTACCCGAAGGTAGAGACAGAGAAAGCGGGGCCTTCCAGTAAAGTCTTCTGTCTGGCGACAGAAACTACAAGGAAGGTCTCCTTTTTATTTTTTCTCAAAGAAGAATGAAAAAAAACAAAAAAAGAGAAATGTTGGCAGGATTTTTGGGATACCCATCTTTTCTAGGGGAGAGAAAAGAAAAACAGGGCAGAAAAGAGGAAAAACAGATTGGAACGAAGGAAGAGAGAAGGGAAAAAGAATGGAACAGAACAAAACAGCAAGTAAAGGAGAGCTAAGCTCCCTAAAAAGGCCGCTTAATTCTCCACCGAAGAATTAAGCTTAAAGCTTGGCTTCGCCGAGTCTGACTCGGCTTCGCTCTCTTGCTTTCGCAAGAACCATGGCCGCTCGCCTCGCATATCCTTTTTAAGGAGCTTAGTTCTCCTTCTAGAAGATAACGACGAATAACGAGTAGTCAACCATTTGCTGTTTTCTTTTGTTCCATCCTTAATTCTTTTCCTAATCCTTCAGCCCCTTTTGTTTTTCGCTATGCTTGTCCTTCCGTAGCTTTCTTGTCCTTCCGTAGCTCTAGCGAAGGAGGAAGCGAAAGGAGGACGCTTTTCGCTTTTAACTTATTTGCCCTTTCTCTAGTTTTTAAAGAACCGAAAACTTATAAAAAATTAACCCTAAGTTTAAACTTAGGTTCAATCGTAAAATACCACTAAATTAGTATTTAGTCAAGGAATTTTTTTGGGGCCGCCCTCTCGGGCGAACCTCGCTCAAAATCGCAAGCGATTTTAAGCGGGTGAGCGGAATCGGACCGCCGTCGCCTCCTTGGAAGGGAGGCGTTTTACCATTAAACTACACCCGCATTTTGGCTTCGCGTGACCGTAGCCAAGCTTGCGCCACCGCTAAAGCTTTAGCGACACGCGATCGTCGAGGCGCAGTCGGGGCACTGGGATTTGAACCCAGACTAAATCTTCCCAAAAGACTCGTGCTACCATTGCACTATGCCCCGTAAACTTATTTTTTGCAGAACTAAGCTTAGCTTAGCAGAAATCTTTGATTGTTCAAGGAGGCAGGAGAATTTGACTTTTTGTCTTAATCTCCTCTGTGTTATAATAATCTAATATGCCACAAAAAAGTTTTTTACTAAGAGTTTGCGATCAATTAAACATCGTTTCTCAATGCCGGCGTTACGGCCTTTCTCTTTGGCAATGCCCTCAATTCCTTTTTCTTCTGATGGGCTTTGTCATTTGTTTGGCGTCGGTGGCAAGTTTTATGATTGGCACTCGCTTTCTCGCCGATCCGGCGCTGGTAGCCATTATCGTTCTTCTTCTAACTACTTTTTTATTGATCATCTCCTTTTTGGTTGTCAGGAGTTTTGAGCATTTGGCAGAGGCCAATCGGATGAAATCCGAGTTTGTCAGCATTGTTTCTCACCAATTGAGGTCGCCTATTACTAATTTAAGCTGGGCTTTGGATTTTTTATCTTCCGGTAGGGCGGGTACTTTTAAGGGGGAAGAGGAAGAATACCTGATGATCTTAAAAGAAAATATCGATCGAATGAATGATTTAGTCTCTGATCTTTTAATTGTTTCCAGAGTCGAAACCGTTAACTTGCCACTCAATAAAGACTTTTTTTCTTTAGAAGAAATAACAAAACATGTGATAGAAGATTCCAGTCCTTTTGCCAAAGCTTCCAATGTAGAAATCAAATTGGAAGTAGAAAAAAATCTTCCCAAAGCTTTCGCTGATTCGTACCAGATAGAGCAGGTAATAGAGAACTTGATTGATAATGCGATTAAATATGTTGAGGGAAAAAGTGAGGCGAAAATTAATCTTAGCCAAAAGAAAGACAAACTTTATTTCGAAATCAAAGACAGCGGCGTTGGTATTCCTAGTGGAGATCAGAAACTTATTTTCCAGAAATTTTTTCGTTCAAGCAATAGCTTAAGACAGCAGACTCAAGGTTCCGGACTGGGTCTTTTTATCGCCAAATCAATCGTAGAAAGGTCGGGAGGGAAAATTGGTTTCAAAAGCCAAGTGGGCGAAGGAACCACTTTCTGGTTTACTTTACCGACGAAATAAAGATTAATTTATGAAAAGAATATTATTTATTGAAGACGAATCCGCGCTCCAAAAAACATTTGGAGATATCTTTGCTGGAGAGAATTATGAGATGATTTCTGCCTTGGATGGCGAGACGGGGGTGAGACTGGCAAAAACCAAACGGCCAGACTTGATTTTGCTTGATTTGGTTCTGCCGCAGATGCATGGTTTTGATGTGCTGAAAATTCTCAAACAAGATCCGCTGACAAAGGAGATTCCCATTATCGTTCTTACCAATCTGGAGGAAGTAGAGGATGTGGAAAAAGCTCTTAATCTGGGGGCGACGACCTATTTAGTAAAGGCAAATTATTCCCTGGAAGAGGTTTTGGAAAAAGTAAGAAAGGTTTTGGGTGAGGGCAACGAGTAAAAATGAAAACAAGGAGTTTGGCGAACCGACAAGCGTCGTTTTTTATTAACATTTTTTATTTATGAAGGTTGAAACCCAGCAACTAAAAGCTTTTCTTACCGATTCGGGTTTGGTTTCTGCTGAGAATTTTGATAAAGCCCTTAAAAAAGCCCAAGAAAAAAAACAGACTCTTGACAATATTTTAATTAGCGATGGCTTGGTCAAAGAGGAAGAGCTAATCAAGCTCAAGGCCTATATTTTGGGCATTCCTTTTGTTAATTTAGAAAAGACGATGATTGACCCAGCCGTTTTAAGGATTATTCCCGAGCCGATTGCCCGGGCACATAATATTGTTGCTTTTCGTAAAGTGGCGAAAAATCTGGAAGTGGCAATGCTTGACCCTCAAGATTTGGGGATGATTGAATTTATCCAAAAAGCAGCTGATTTAAGAATTTTACCGCGGCTGACAACGCCGGAAAGCATCAGAAATGTTTTGCGGCAGTACGCCCAAACTCTGGAGGCCGAATTCAGTGATTTAATCAAAAAGGAGTCGGGCGAGATAAAAACTTTAAAAGATATCGAGGGCGAGTTTGGCGGAGAGGAAGGTAAAGACGTGGAAATTCTTGCCAAAGCAGCAGAAGAAATACCAGTAGTAAGAATTGTAGATTCTTTGTTAAAGCACGCCATTTTGGAAAGGGCTTCAGATATTCACATTGAGCCCTCTAAGAAAGAGGTTATTATCCGTTATCGCATTGACGGCATCCTCCGTGATGCGATGATTTTGCCTAAACAAGTTTCTTCCGCCATTGTTGCGAGGATAAAAGTACTTTCTAACCTTCGGCTTGACGAACATCGCCTACCCCAGGATGGTCGTTTTAAGATTGAGAAAGACGAATACAAATATTCAGTAAGAGTTTCCATTTTGCCGGTCATTGATGGTGAAAAAATCGTCATGAGGTTGCTTTCGGAAACAAGCAAGGCACTTTCTTTGGAAGAGATAGGATTAAGAGGGAAGGCCCTGGAGATCGTTCAGGATAATCTAAGAAAACCCGTGGGAATGTTTTTAGTTACTGGGCCTACTGGTTCCGGCAAAACTACTACCCTTTATTCTATTTTGGAAATTCTTAATACGGTTTATGTTAATATTTCCACGATTGAGGATCCGATAGAGTATCGGATGGAAAGGATTAATCAGACTCAGGTTAACCCGGACATCGGCTTTACCTTCGCTAACGGTCTGCGTTCTCTTTTGCGGCAAGATCCGAATATTATTATGGTCGGAGAGATTAGAGACAACGAGACTGCCGGCCTAGCCATCAACGCCGCCTTGACTGGCCATTTAGTTTTATCCACCCTTCATACTAATAATGCGGCCGGAACTATTCCTCGTTTGATTGATATGAAGGCCGAACCTTTTCTTATTTCTTCCACCTTAAACGTTATTCTCGCCCAGCGCTTGGTCAGAAAACTTTCAGAAGAAAAAGAAAAATATTTTTTAAGCGCAGCTCAGGCAAAAGACATCAAGAAATACTGTGATTTGGAGCGCCTGACGGAAATCTTAGAAAACGAAGGCCTTATCAAAAAAGGCCAGTCCATTGAGAAAATCCCTTTCTCTAAAGCAAAAGGAACGAAGGATTGCCCCGATGGCTACCGAGGTCGAATAGGCATCTTTGAAGTTTTGCCCGTGACTGAATCCATTAAGAATTTGGTTGTCAGCGGAGCGACTTCTGACCAGGTAGAGGAACAGGCGAAAAAGGAGGGGATGGTGACGCTGGTAGAGGATGGTTTCCTGAAAGCGGCCGAAGGCATCACTTCGGTCGAAGAAGTTTTGAGGGTAATCACGGAATAGAAAAAGTGATAACTTAATAACTAATGAATAGGCAATTAACAATTTAGAAATTACCTTGATGGCAAATTTTTTTTACGAGGCAAAAAACTTGAAGGGTGAAGAAGAATCTGGTTTTTTGGCCGCTAAGGATAAATTTCATTTAGCCCAATTATTGAAAGAACAGAACCTGATTTTGATTTCGGCTGACGAGGAGGGGGCAAAAAAGGCAAAAGGGAAAACGGGTTTTTCTTTATTTCCCGGCGTCTCGGTGACGGAAAAGTTAATGTTCGTTCGAAATCTTAAAGTGATGATTTCTGCTGGTGTGCCTTTGCCGCGTTCACTTGAACTTTTAGCCAGTCAGGCGAGGAGTAAGAAATTTAGACGGACAATTAACGAAGTGAAGGATGAAGTAGTGAGGGGGACAAATTTTTCTGACGCCCTTTTGGCGCGTTCGTCCGTTTTTTCCGAAATCTTTGGCAGTATGGTTAAAGTGGGAGAGGCAAGCGGCAAACTGGAAGAAGTCTTGGATCTTTTGGCCAATCAGATGGCGCGACAGCATGAGTTAAGCTCAAAAATTAAAGGCGCATTAGTTTATCCTGCGGTGATTATTGTGGCAATGTCTGGCATTGGCGCGGCCATGCTTTTGATGGTGGTGCCGAGAATCGCCGAAACTTTTAAAGAACTAGAGATTGATTTGCCGGCGACGACACGCTTTGTTATTTGGCTGGGGGAAACGTTAGTGTCCCGTTGGTACTTGCTTGCCGCTTTATTAATTGCCCTTCCTTTTCTTTTTTTCCGCTTTTCGAAAACGAAAGTTGGCGGAAAAGCGCTTAGCTTTCTCTCTTTGCGTTTACCCATTATTTCTTTGATCGTCAGAAAGGCGAATTCGGCCCAAGCCATAAGAACGCTTGGGTCTCTAATTTCCGCCGGCGTTCCTATTACTCGTTCTCTAGAGATCCTTTCCGAAAGTTTAGGCAATGTTTATTATCGAGAATCAATGAAAGTCGCGACTGAAGAAGTGACCAAAGGCCGGAAGCTTTCTGAAGCGCTTAGTCCCTATAGTTTTATTTACTCTCCTTTAGCGATTCAGATGATTGCGGTGGGAGAGGAGACTGGCCAGACCGCCGAAGTTTTAGATAAGCTTGCCTCGTTTTATGAAGACGAGGCTGGGGAAATGACCCAAAATTTAACGTCAATCATTGAGCCGGTGATTATGCTTTTAATCGGCGGCGCCGTGGGCTTTTTTGCCATCTCTATGGTTCAACCGATGTATTCGATGTTAGGCGCGATGTAGCAGTTTTGGTACGAGCTTTCATTTTCTATGATTCAGAATTCAAGATTTAAATTTCAAAAACAGGGGTTCGGTCTCGTTGATGTTTTAGTTGGTACATTTTTAGCAACGGTTATTTTTTTGGGCGTTATTGCCACTTTCCAATTAGGCATTAAGATTATTGCTCAATCACAAAACAAGATTACTGCTACGGCCATTGCTAATCAGGAGATAGAGAAGGTGAGAAATCTTGGTTACGAAAAGGTAGGGACAGTGGGTGCTGTTTTGCCCTTTGCTGCCGGGAGTCTGGAGGGGACAAAGATTTTGAGAAGAAACGCTGTTGATTATACGGTCGAGACGAGGGTGAAATATATGGTTGACAGCGCTGATGGGATTGGCGAACCAGAAGATTCTTGTCCCAATGATTACAAAAAAATGAAGGTTAAGGTTTCCTGGAGTGGGCTTTTTGGCAGTGAGGTGGTCTTGACAACCGATGTCTTTCCGGAAAATCTAATCGAGGAATGTGCGACATCAGGCGGCATTCTCTCTGTTTTAGTTTTTGATGCCTATGGAGAGATGGTTCTTTCTTCCATGATAGAAGTTTTTAACTCCCAAACAGGCGTCCGTCTGGACTTTGCCACGCTAGCCGAGGGGAAATATTACTTTCCTTTTGCCGCCGGGGAGTATAAGGTCGCGGCAAGCAAGGATGGCTATAGTCAAAGTCGAACCTACGGCACTGATGAAATAACTTTTCCGGAAAAGCCCCATCCGATTATCGTTGAAGGTTGGGCCACGGAAATCGGTCTCTCGATTGATAGAACAAGCAGTCTTTCTGTCAGTACGCTTTCTTTGGTGGGAGAAGAATATGTTGCCGCGCCCAATGTTGAATTTTCCCTTAGGGGAACAAAAATCATTGGGAAAGACGCGAGCGAGTTACCTGTTTATAAATATTCAAGAACTTTTCGGACCAATAGCGAGGGGCAAGTGACGCTCTCCGCTTTGGAATGGGATTCTTATGTTTTTTCCATTAATCCTGCCACTGGTTTGGATCTCGTAGGCACCAATCCTTCGTCTCAACCCATTAATCTTTCGCCAAACACATCTTCTAGCGTCGATTTGTATGTGGAAGCGGACAACTCTCTTTTATTGATTGTTCAAGACCAGGTAACATTGGAACCGGTATTTTCTGCTTCGGCTAGACTTTATAAAACGGGTTACGATGTGATCCAATATACCAATGCCACCGGCCAGACTTATTTTATCCCTTTACAACAAACTACTTATAATCTTCAGGTGACGGCAGCCGGTTATTCGTCTTTTTCCGGTACGGTTTCCGTGATTGGCGATACAGCCCTGACAATACAACTCGAACAAATAGAATAACCAAAACATTTAATTTCTAATCGTTTTTAAAGCATGCGGGGATTTACTTTCATCGAAATGTTAGTGGCGATCGCGGTTTTTACCATTATTATGGGCGGAATTTCCGGATTTATCGTTGCTTCTTATAGAAGTTATGGTTACATTTGGCAAAGAGCTTTGGCGATCGAAGAAGCGAGAAGAGGCGTTCAAATAATGGTCAAAGAAATTAGAGAAGCAAAGATGGGAGAAGACGGTTCCTACCCTATCGCCACGGCAAAGAATAATGAGTTTGCCTTTTACAGCGATATTGATAAAGATGACGAAGTCGAAAAGGTGAGATATTTTATCGGCGCAATTTATCCCGCCAGCCAAACGAAGGAGTGCGTTAATTATGAGACGGGTGGTGTCTGCCGGGTAACGTTTTCTAATTTTCTTTCCGGCGAACTGAAATCTGCTACGGTCAGGATTTCGGTCGAGGGAGATCTCGGCTTACAGAACAGAGAATATGCTGATTTAACGATTGACGGATTGTCTTTTGAGAGTTTGTGTTATTCCGGTTGTTCTGATTGCGCGGGTAATTGGGAGGGGACGACGACTCTTGATGTGACCGAACAGGCAAAAGATGGCGTGCTTGACTTTGCCGCCGATGGCACTTGGCGAGTTGATAATTCTTGTAACTGGATACAGCCAAACCACTCACTTAAGGCCCGTTTTGAGTTAAACTGGACCGAAGAAAGAATTGATCCGGGAGGCGAATTCAAAAAAGGGGTGATTGATCCCGTCGGCTCGCCGCCGCAATATCCTTTGGACCAGGAACAGATTTCTATTTTAAGTTACTATGTTCGCAATGTCCCTCCAATTTTTGAATATTTTGATGCGGCAGGAAATAAAATAGAAGAGTACCCTGCCCGCCTGGTTGATACGAAGGTGATGAAAGTTTTTTTGATAGTTGATGTTGACCCCGAACATTCTCCCTTTCCTTTTGAGCTTGAATCATCTGTTCAATTAAGAAACCTAAAACGTTCTTATGAGTAAGGATTTCCAAAAGGCTTTTGTCACGACCTATGTTCTAGTTTTTGGAGCAATTTTTTTAGTTTTGATCGGCGGACTATTCAGTCTTATACTCTTTCAGTTAAAACTTAACGTTCGAAGAATAGCCTGGAATGAGTCTCTGCAAATTGCCGAAGCAGGAGTGGGCTATTATCATTGGTGTTTAAACAACGAAGCTCAAGATAATTGCGAGACCGAGAAAAACTATTTTGATCTTGAAGGAAAACCCCTCGGCAAATTTTCTTTAACGGTGACCGCCGAAGTGAGCTGCAGCGAGACGGCAAAAAGAGAAATGGAGTCAAGGGGTTGGACGAACGAGTTTACTAATGTCATTAGAAAGATAAAAACTTCTTATGGGCGGGAGACCGTGGCAAAATACTCTTTTTTGATTAACAATAATGTTTGGGCCGGAGCGGACTTGGAAATTAGGGGACCTTATCATTCAAACGGCGGCATAAGGATGGACGGCGAAAATCAGTCAATAGTCACTTCGGCGAAAGAGGATTGGCTTTGTACCAGTTCTTTCGGCTGCAGTTGGTCATCTTGTCCTTCTGGTTGCGTCAGGGAGGGGAGCGCTTGCCGCTGCCCGGGCGTTTTTACGACTACCGGTAATGCCAATCAGGATTTATTTTCCTGGCCTGTGCCTTATTTCGACTTTGAAAGCATTACCATTGATTTAGCTAGAGTCAAGGCCAGGGCCCTTCCTTTTCCTCAAGAAAAATATTGGCCGCCTTCAACCCAAATTGACGCCAGCGGCAAAGGCTACCACTTAAAATTTAATCAGAATGGCACGGCGGGGATTTGGATTATTACGGGCTTGACAGCGACCGAGGGCTATAGTCTTGAGGAGGGATGGCAGGATGATTATTTTACCATTAGCAATGAGTATCTTTATAAAACAGTGACGCTTGACCCGAGCTGTTCTGTAATTTTTGTTGAAGATAATCTTTGGGTGGAAGGAAAAGTAAAAGGCAAGACAATTTTAGTTTCCGCTGACCTTCTTGATCCGGCTAAAGACACGAGCGTTGTTTTACCTAGCGATATAGAATACGCCAGTAGTGACGGTTCAGATGCTTTAGCGGTCCTAGGCGAGAAGAACGTGCTCATTGCTCCAAATTCTCCAGACACTATGGAATTAAGGGGTATTTTCATCGCCCAAAAAGGCCGTTTTGGCAGAAATCACTATCCTAACAATATAAAAACTTCACTGGAAATACACGGAGCGATAGTGAGCAGCGGTCGGGTGGGGACAAAATGGATATCAGGCAGCGCGGTTGTTTCCGGTTATCGCAAGAGAGAAAATTATGTTGACCCGAATTTAGTTTACGGCGCGCCGGCTTTTGTTCCGACAGTCAACTCTAATTTTGATATTTTGGAATGGGAAGAAGTAGATTAGTTCTTCTCTAGTGATTATTTATTTTTTACGAAGGTTTACCATTTATCATTTAAGAATTATAATGATAAGCAAAACATGCTGGAATTTCTGTCGCTAAAAAATGATGCTTTCGGTCTTGATATTTCCGATTTCTCGCTTAAAATTGCGCGACTCAAAAGAAAGGGTCGTAATTTTGAATTGGCCTCTTTTGGAGAGTTTAGTATTCCCTCCGGCGTCATTAAGGAAGGAGAAATCAGTGATGAAAAATCCTTGGTAAAGATTCTTAAAGATTCTTTTCTAAAAGCATTAGGAGAAAAGATAAGAACAAGAAATGTTATTGCCTCTTTGCCAGAAGAAAAAGCTTTTTTGCAAATTATTGAGCTTCCCTTTATGAAAGAAGAAGAGATTGTCCGTGCCATTGGTTATCAGATTGAAAATTATATTCCTTTGCCGGTTGAAGAAGTTTATTGGGATTGCTCCCCAGTGGGGCCGTTAAAGAGCCATTCGGAAAAAATTTATGTTTTGATTGCTGCTATGCCAAAGAAAATAGTTGATCCTTATTTTTCAGTTTTGCGGCAAGCAGGCCTGAAGCCGCTGGCTTTTGAAATTGAGTCGGGGGCAATTGCTCGTACTCTTATTCCGAGACAGGCCAATAAGGAACAGGTTTTGGTTATTGACCTCGGAGCGACAAAAACAGGTTTTGCGGTTTCTGTCGGGACTAGCTTGGCTTGTATTTTTTCTATCCCTGTTTCGGGAATAGTTTTTGATCAGATTATCACCAAAGAATTAGGCGTTAATCTAGAAGAGGCAGAAAGATTAAAGATGAGATATGGCTTGGATCAAAAATCAGAAGTAAGGGTGAAAGATGGCATAAGGAGAAAACTGGAAAAAGGAAGAGTTTTTGAAGCCCTAATTCCCTGCCTCACTGATTTGTTAGAGCAAATAGAAAAATATTTAAACTATTATTACACTCACGTTGTTGGGGAAAAAAACAAGAACGGAACAATAGGAAAGGTTATCGTCTGTGGCGGCGGCGCCTATATTAGGGGTCTGCCGGAATTCTTGAGTAAACAATTGAAGATACCGGTTGAATTGGGGAATCCTTGGGTTAATATTTTGCCTCCTGTTCAGAAAAAAAGAAAATATTTTTTGGAAAGGCCGCTAAGATATGCTACAGTTTTTGGTTTGGCCCTAAGAGGAATAGGAGAAAATTAAAGAGATGATTAATCTTTTACCTCCAACAGAAAAACAGAATATCCTGAACGAAAAAAACCTGAAGAAAATAATTATTCTGGGCCTGGTTTTATTTTTTTCCCTCATTTGTTTTTCCCTGATGATGCTTTTTATTCAGTTTGACTTAAACGGCAAATTGGTTTTTCAGCGGACAATCCTCAGGGACAAGAGAAAAGAATTTGAGTCTTCAAAGGCGAAAGAGCTGGAAGGAGAGATTCTTTATTTTAATAAAATTTTTGTCGATATTCAGTCTTTTTATAAAATGCAGTTTCCATTGGCAAAGACATTGGAAAAATTAGCCAATCTTGTTCCCGATGGCATCAAACTGAGTAATGTTACTTTTGGGAAAGAGAACAGAGATTTTTCTTTTGTCGGTATAGCGGAAACAAGAGAGATTTTATTGGCATTGAAAAAAAATCTGGAAAACGAGAAAAGTTTTCAAGGTATCTATTTTCCTCCTTCCAGCTGGGTAAGCCCGGAGAATATTAATTTTTTGGTGAAATTCAAAGTGCAATAGCCTGAAATAATTTTTGAGAAAATGCTAAGCTTCAGAATAAAAATTTTAACAACCTCCGCGATTTTTCTAGCAACTTTCATTCTTTTTGCTCTTTTTATTATTCGTCCGATGTTTGAGAGTATAAAAAAATCTTCCGAAGAACTCTTGGCGACAGAAAGGGAATTAGCCGCGATCACAGAAAAAAGCAGACAGTTCACTGTTTGGGACAAAGAGCAAGCAAGTCTTGGTCCGGAATTGGAGAAGATAAAAAATATTTTTGTTGATGCCGAAATGCCGGTGGAATTCGCTGAATTCTTGGAGAGGACGGCAAAAGAGTGCAAATTGGCCTTAAAAGTCTCCTTGACGAATACCAAGGAAGAAAAAGAAGCAGGGATTTTCTTTCTTGACTTCAAGGTTTCCACTAAAGGCGCTTTCCCCGACGGCCTTAAGTTTTTAGACAAATTAGAAAATGCGCCTTACCTGATTGATATTTCGTCTTTGAGTATTGTTAGAGGAGGCAAGGAACAAACAGCCTCTGATTATTTGACCAGCGAAGCAGAATTTAATTTTTCCCTTAAAGTTTTTGCGTCTTCTTCAAAATGAGTCTGAAAATAAAAATAAATTTCAAAGATCTTAGAAAGTGGAAAAAATTTTCCAAAAGAGTTTTTGATTTTTTCGTGGAAAACGCCTTTATTCTATTTTTACTTTTATTCGTTTTTGATTTCGTTGCCGGGGCGCTAATTTTTTACCAATATGCTTTTCCAAGGCAAAAGATAATAGAAGCGTCAAAGCCATTCAAACTAGAAAAAGAAATTTTAGAGAACGCTCTTAAGGAAAACGAGGAAAGAGGAAAGAGGTTTAGCGAGATAGAAACAAAAACCTATCCCAATCTTTTTAAAACTTCTGTTGTTCAGCCGGAATTACCTCAAGAGTTACCAAGCGAAGGCGGCGTTGACTGACTGGCATTTTTGTTTTAGAATAGGGAGGCTCTGATACAATCAGAGCGAAGTAGGGCCCCTGTAGCTTAAATGGACAAAGCAAGACTCCTCTAAAGTCAAGACTGGAGGTTCGATTCCCCCCAGGGGCACTTAAGTTTTTATGGTGGCCTTGGTGCAGCGGTCAGCACGAGAGTCTGTGGAACTCTAAACAGCAGTTCAAATCTGCTAGGCCACCCCTTTGACAAGCTCAGGATAAGTAATCTCTGATTGGTGACCGACGAAACAAGAAACCCGTCCGTGGACGGGTTTCTTGTGTTCTTGACATTGTATATTTTAGTATATACAATTAAGATGATGAAAAAGGAGAAAAAAATAACCGAGTTTAGGTGGGACGAAGGTAATTCAGGAAAAAATTTAACCAGGCATGGCGTGACGGATCAAGAATGCGAGGAAGTATTTTTTGATGAGCGGAAGAAGATTCTAAAAGACGCGTTACATTCTGAAAAAGAAGAAAGATATATATTGATTGGCCAGACAAAATTAGAAAGATTGTTATTCGTAGTTTTTACCATCAGAAATAATAAAGTCCGAGTTGTTTCTGCTCGGGATTTAAATAAAAAAGAAAAATATTTATATGAAAAAAGAACTTGAAATTCCCAAATTTAAAAGCGAAGACCAAGAAAGAAAATTTTGGTCTAAGTTAGATTTGTCAGAATATTTTGAAAAAGATGATTTCAAGTCAGTTTCCTTTCCTGACTTAAAACCAACCTCTCGTCCCATTTCTCTGCGTTTGCCAGAATATCTCTTGGTTCGCTTGAAAGAAAGAGCAAACGAACTTAATATCCCTTATCAGAGTTTGATAAAACAATATATTGCTAAAAGCGTTTTGCAGAAGTAATTTGTTGTTTCCGGTTTCCATGCTTTCATAATCCTTCGGGGCTTCGGCTGAGTCCTTCGACAGTGAGCTCAGGGCCGAACTGCTCAGCCGAAGCCTCGCCGCAGCCGCTGAAGCTAACAACGTGTCAAATCACAAATTTTTAGTATAATCGCAACATAATAAAAACTTTAACGCAAAAATATCTAACACCAGTAGGCTGTTTTCAAAAGATATTATTGGATGAAGAAAAAAGCCTACGACTTGTTATTACTGGAAGGTGTAATTTAGCTTGTGAATTTTGTGCTTATAAAATCAGAAATTTTTATAGTCCGGAGGTTCATTCCCCTAAATTCGTTGAAATGAATCCAACAAAAAGGTTAAAAAATCTTCTCGAGAAGATGAAAAAACATCTTGATTATACCATTGTACATTTAACAGGTGGGGAACCCACTATTGCTCAAAATATCTCAAAAATAGCTAAGTTATCAAAAGATATTGGATTTAGGGTTAATCTCTGTTCAAATCTCGTATCTATGAAACCACTGTTACATTTATTGCAAAAGGGCTTATTAAATGAATTGACATTTAGTTACCTACCCTTAGATTCAGAAAACCAGAGAGTAAGTTTTCCCATTTATGGGAGACCAGATAGAACAAGAATAAAAAATATAATGGGGAATGCTGAATTTATAAAAACTAATTTCCCTGATCTTATTGTCAAGTCAAATATTATTATCTCCCCCTTTAGTGATATTAATAATCTTGTAGAATTTGTTTATTGGTGTTGGCGCAAAGGTATTGTTCCCCGGGTGCAAAGGGATCGTTCATCAAATCGTATTTTGGGATCGAGTGAAAAGACGCTTAAATTATTAGAAATTTTAAGTGTAAAGCCCGTAAGGGTGATTTTGAAAATTCCAGGTGCGACAGAAATCTGTGAATTTAAAAGTTCGTCAGGGAAAATAATGTATGTTAAGATTTTTAATAAAAATTTTCGTCCCTGTGAGATTTGTAAATTTTGCAATAAAAAGGATAAATGTAGTAAATCTCTTTCTAATATAAGAATATATGACACAGAGAATGGACCGATTATGTGTTTCTGCACGGAACATAATGAAGATTTTGCTCACCTTAATATTGAACAATTTTTCAAAAGTGAAGTTTTTGGCGAAATGAGAGGCTACAAGAAAAACAAACTATTATATTTTAGCAAATTTTGTACAAATCCTAACTTCCAATAATCTTTTTAACGATTTTAAGTGGGTTAACTTGCTATTGTTTTTCTTTTGGGAAATTTGTATAGTTTAATTGTAGTCAAGCCAACTTTCGGATTTTTTAATGGCCACCCTGGGCAGATCCGAAAGGGTTTGACTACAACCAGGGTGGCCATTCAAGTTATAAAAGTTCTTTAAAATTTTTGCGTTTTTCTTTAAAACAAAATCATTTCTGATTTTGTCCTGTTCGAGCCGACTTTTTCGGAAGCGCGGCGGGTGGCCCGCTTCGCCGAAAGCTACAGCGAGGCGAGAGGCGCCGCGCGACAGTAGCGAGCCCCGCCAGAGGCGGGGCGAGCTAACACATTAACAATTTTCTTTGAAATAAGTTCGAATTTTTCCAAAAACGAGCACTTAAGTTTTTATGGTGGTCTTGGTGCAGCGGTCAGCACGAGAGTCTGTGGAACTCTAAACAGCAGTTCAAATCTGCTAGGCCACCCAACCTTAAAAGCCCCGCGAAAGGGCTTTTCCTAGTTGATTTAGGATTTAGTTTTCGAACATTTGATGCCATTCCTCCAGCACGATCAGATGCCTTTGGCCAAATTTTGCTATTTCTTTTTTGACTTCGGCGAAAGTTTTTTCTTGCCAGAATTTTCCGTGGCTCTTTGAGTAAAATAAGTCGGCATAGCTGATAATTTTTTCCTCTAAAGTCTCGGGGAAAATGTCTTCTTGGGGTAAGGGCAATCCTCGCTCAATGATTTCTTCTTTACTAATGCCAACGCCGATATGATTTTTTGCTATCCGGGCGTGCTTTGGCAATCCTTCTGCTTCCAGAATTTTTTCTCCCTCAATGATGTGAGAAATATAGGAAGAATTGCCGTTAAGTCCTAATTTTTCGTCTTTTACCTTAGCAATTCCAATGTCGTGAAGCATTCCTGCTTCTTCAATAAACCTTAGCTGTTTTTCATCAAGCTTTAATCTTTTGGCAATCTTTAGCGCCTTGGCAGTGACTAAAATAACATGAGGAAGATAGATATAATAGGCGAGGGAATCTGGTTTAAGATATTTTTGAATAATTTGAAAGTAATCTATTTTTTTCATTTAAATTAAATTTACCTTCTGTTTATCTTTCCCGCAAGGTTGGTCAGCCTTGATAAAGGACTGAATTCTTGATAAGATTGAGTAATTTCAGCTGCTCCCATAGTTTAATTGGATAAAACGGGGACCTCCTAAGTCCCAAATCCTGGTTCAATTCCCGGTGGGGGCACTTTCGTCGCTTCGCGACGGAAAATCCAATTTTCAAGAAAAGAATATCAATTTAATGTTTCAAAATAAGGAGGATCCGGGCCCGTGGTATAGTGGTAACATGCATCCATGGCATGGATGAGTCCGGGGTTCAAGTCCCCGCGGGTCCACTAACATTCAATATGTTTTCGAGCCAGAGAAAAAGTTTTACCTTGGTTGAGTTAATGATGACGATGATGGTTCTGGTGATTTTATTGGGGACGGCCTTAAGCCTTTTAAGGTATGCGAGGGCAAGGGCGCGAGATGCGGTGAGATTGAGCGACATGAGGCAAATTATTTTTGCGCTTAATATGTATTTTGACAGATATAATCAATTTCCGCCTATTTCTGGCGATGCTTGCTGTAATGGCTGGGATCAAGGTCCCTGCGATGGCGACCAAACCTTTATTAACGCCCTTGTCACAAGCGGCACTATTATTCAAGTGCCGGTTGATCCTTTGGCTGGTTCGGGCACGGGTTGTTATGGTTATGGCTATTATCGTTATGGCGCTGGATCAGAAGGTTGCGATCCGGCTCGCGGACCATTTTTTGTTCTTGGCGTTAGAGACATGGAAGCGAGTAGTGGGCCCCATCCCGAGAGCCGCGGCTGGAGCTGTCCAAGTCCAAACAGAAATTGGCAGGGCGAGTTTGAATGGGTGACCGGCGGCTTTGAAAAAGAATAATAAATTAATAATCAACGAGAAATGGACGGTCAAAATAAGGAAAAAGAAAATATGCCGCTTGACCTTAGTCAATATCAAGTCCATCCGGGAGCCAGGTCAAAAGAGGAATTTTCCAGCGAGAGAAAGAATCTTTGGCAGGAAATAAAAGAATCCCGGCCAATGGAAAAAGCAATCCTTGTTTTGGGTCTTATTGCTATTCTTGCTCTTGCTGTTTTTATTATCAAAGATTCGCTGAAGAAAGAAAAGATAAGAGTTGAAGAGAATGCGCCGCCAGCAGAATATTAGAAGGATTTAAAGAATCTTGTTCCGTAAGAAAGCGGAGGAGTGCCAGAGCTTGGTTGAATGGGCCGCATTCGAAATGCGGTAAGGTAATCCCTTCGTGAGTTCAAATCTCACCTCCTCCGCCATGCACCACGTAGGGTGCATGGCGAGCCCTAAACCCAACGTGGTTTAGGGACGCCATTAAACAAAGTAGGGTGCATGGCGAGCCCTAAACCCAACGTGGTGAGATGCGCCATTCCGTAGTTTCAAACGAAGGATGGAAATCTCACCTCCTCCGCTTTCCGACGGAACAAAGGATTAATAAAACTATGGCAAAAAAAACAGAAAACTTAAGCGAAAAACAACCTGTAGTTGTCTTGGTTGGTCATATTGATCATGGCAAAAGCTCTATTTTAGAGAGCATCAAGGATTTTAAAATTACCGAGAAAGAAGTTGGGGGCATCACTCAACATATTGGCACTTACGAGGTGGAGCATTCAACGAGCTCGGGCCAGGTAAAGAAAATTACTTTTATTGATACTCCCGGTCACGAGGCGTTTATTGCCATGAGGGCAAGAGGAGCAAAAGTGGCTGACATTGCGATTCTGGTGGTGGCCGCGGATGAAGGTGTTAAGCCTCAAACAAAAGAAGCCATTTCTCATTTGAAAAAGGCCAAAATTCCCATTATTGTTGCTTTGAATAAAATTGATAAGCCGGGAGCGGATCCGGAAAGGGTCAAAGATGAATTATCTGGCCTAGGGATTATTTTGGAAGGTAGAGGCGGCGACATCCCTTCGGTCAAAACTTCTGCCAAAACCGGCAAAGGAATCCAAGAACTTTTAGAAATAATTTTACTTGTGGCCGAAATGAATGCTTTAAAAGCAGATATTAGCGTGCCGGCCGAAGGCGTGGTTGTTGAATCTTTTCTTTGTTCCAAGAGAGGCTGCGTTGCCACCTTGCTGTTACGAAATGGAATCCTAAAAAAAGGCGAGATTATCGCTACTAGCTCGGTGGTTGGGAAAATAAAAAGAATAGAAGACTTTTTAGGGAAAGAAGTTGAAGAAGCCAGGCCCGGGCAGGGAGTTTTAGTTTTGGGATTTGAAAGTCTGCCAATCATGGGAGAGAATTTTAAGGCGTGCTCCTGTCTTGAGGAAGCAAAAGAAGGATTGGAAGAAAAGAAAAAAATCACTTTCTCTCCTGTTTCTCTTAATCCCGACCAGAAGATGCAAAATGTTATTTTAAAGACTGATTTTCTTGGTTCTGTTGAGCCGATTCAAGCAGTTTTAAAAACGATTCCTCAAGAAAAGGTTATTTTGAAAATTTTAAAAGCCGAAGTCGGCGACGTAAACTTATCTGACGTGAAAACAGCCGAAAGCGATAAGGCCTTGATTTTAGGTTTTAGAGTCAATGCTCCATCGCTTATTCTAGAAACGGCTAAAAGGAAAAGAGTGAGAGTGCTGACCTATAATCTGATCTATGATTTAGTAGAGGGGATGAGGGATTTAATGAAAAAGATGCTGGTGGCGGATAAAGTTAGAATTGATCTTGGACAATTGAAAGTTCTGGTGGTTTTTAAGACAGACAGAAGAAGGCAAATCATTGGCGCTAGAGTTTTGGAGGGCGAGATAAAAAGAGGTTTGCGGCTTGAAGTTTGGCGCGGAGAAGAAATGTTGGGTGCAGGAAAAATTATTGGTTTGGAAAGAGAGAAAAAAGAAATAGACAAAGGAACGAAGGGAGACGAAGTCGGTATTCTTTTTGAAGGCGAAGCAAGGATAAAAGAAGATGATATTTTAAAGGTTTACGAAGAAATAAGGCAGGAGGCGGGGCTGTAAAAGCGAAAAGCGAAAAGCGAAAAGCGAAAAATAGGGTACAATAAAGCGAAAAGCGAAAAGCGAAAAATAGAATATAGTAAAGAGAAAAACGAAAAACAGAAAGAATAAATTCGTTTATTGAAAAAGAGGAAGCTAAAATAGTAAGATAGAATTAACGCATATGGAACTTTTTGATCCGCGCGGTGGCTCAAATAGATATAAGTGTCAACTCGATTTTTTTAAGAATTGGTCAAATGAAATGGCCTATGTGTTAGGTTTTTTGTATGCCGATGGAGATATAGTAGATGCTATTTCTTCTCGGACCCAATATATCAAATTTTCAAGCAAAGACAGAGAAATAATAGATAAAATTAAGTCAGTTTTAAAAGCTGAACATCCTATACATAATTGGCCGGCGCATCTTTCGCTACATGCCAATGGTAAGATCTATAAAAGCGCGGAAAGTTTTTTTATGAGGATTGGCAGCAGAAGAGTGTTTGCTGATTTAAAAAATCTTGGGCTTAAACCGAATAAATCCAAGACCATGAAGTTTCCAGAAGTTCCTTTAAAATATGTAAGTCATTTTATTAGAGGATATTTCGATGGAGATGGGACAATATTCCTTGGGACGAGAGGGAGTGGCAAAGACATTCCAGTTTTGGAGAGAGCTATTATTATTTTTTCTTGCGGAAGCAAAAAGTTTATTAGAGCGCTTTCCAATATCTTGGCAGAAGATGTTAATGTGAAAATAGCAAATATTTATAACAGTACTAGATGTTTTCAGATTAGCTATGGAACAAAAGCCAGCATTGAAATATTTAAATTTATGTATCACAATTCAAAAGGATTGTTTTTAAAAAGAAAATTTGATACTTTTGGAAGATTCTTTAATCAGAGATCACAATGGAGCGATCAAGAAATTCTAGATATTTTTGATAATGCTCATCATTATTTGGCCACGTACCCAAATAGATAGGGAGTGCTCTGCAAAAGCACTATACGTGGGTGCAAATCCCACCGTGGCCTCTTACAATAAAATAAGTAGTTGTTTTTTTATGAGGGCCGAGGTGGTCCTCCTTCGCCCTCATTGTATTCGGGCTTCGGAAGGACGAGAAAACGTGTTTCCAAGTATTCTCGCCCTCTCGAAGCTCTGATAAAAATCAGAGCGAAGTGGGGCCGAGGTGGTCCTCCTTCGCCCTCATTCCATTCGGGCTTCGGAAGGACGAGAAAACTTATTTCCAAGTATTCTCGCCCTCTCGAAGCTCTGATGTAAATCAGAGCGAAGTGGGGCCGAGGTAGCTTCCTCCTTCGCCCTCATTCCATTCGGGCTTCGGAAGGACGAGAAAACTTATTTCCAAGTATTCTCGCCCTCTCGAAGCTCTGATGTAAATCAGAGCGAAGTGGGGCCGAGGTAGCTCAGTGGCCAGAGCAAGGGTTTTGTAAACCTTAGGTCGGAGGTCCAAATCCTCTCCTCGGCTCTTAAATTAAAATAGAGCGACCCCGACATTTCTGTCGGGGCCTTTTGCTGATACGAGGCCTAGCCCTCGTAATAGAGGTCTCCCAGTCGCTTCGCCATAGGAGCATCTTTGTCTGTTTCAGACAGAGCAACTTGTGCCGCCGCGAACTTCCTCGCGATCCTGGCAAGATCGCAAAGATGCGTTTGCGGAATCCTGGCCATGTTTTGGGGCATGAGCTCTGCTATTTCTTGAGCCGCCTCTGTCGGTTCGCGAGAAATCCGGAGGATTCTGTCGGCGCCCCCATCAAGCCACTGCTGTCTGGCCCAGGAATCAGCGTCGTGGTGGATGACCACCAGTTCGTTTTCGTGTGCTGCTCGCCATTCGCGGAATTCCTCGAGCATGGGATCAAAGATGATGAGGAGATCTGCCTGGGTATTCGGGTCTTCGCCACCAGCGATTAGTTGGTGGCCGAGGCCTTCAAGTTTTGCTTGGATAGTTTTTGTCGGTTCTTTCTCCGACAGTGGCGCGATTAGGAATCCTGGGAAAACGATTCTGATTTTCATCTTGCCTCCTTTGTCAGAAAAGGACAGAAATCCGCCAAGATAGCGGTCAATAAAGTAGGGAGAAGTTTCAAACAGTATCTAATTTATAAAGCATTTATCTTTAATAGTCAATAAAAATGGAATTATTTAAGATATTTTTATTCTTCACCTTGACAGGTTATCTCTATAAACTATTATTAAGATAGAGAGGAAGAAAAAATAAGAATTGGTCGTCTTATTCCCTCTCTTAAAGGAGGCTTGGCGGCGAAAATAAATTAAAAGATAAAGACACCGCAAGCTTTAGGTGATGCCAGTTAAAAGAAAAGCCAAAAAACCAGTCAAGAGAAAGGCGGTCAAAAAGGCAAAGAAAAGAAAATAATTTGGAAAAAAGAAAAGAGCGCTACTGGTAGCGTTCTTTTCTTTAGATTATTTGAAAAAATTATTTAAAATTTAAAAAAATTGCCCAGTTTTTAAAGAAAAATTCTATAACAGCTAAATGCGTCTTGTGGCGCAAGAGGAGGGGATGTAACACGGATATGATAATGTCATAGTAGAGGGAATTAGAAATGTCATAGTTGGTATGGAATAATGGTGTTAATTTAACCACCATTATCTATGCAATACTTATCTATGACAAACAAAGAGGTCAAT
>Ga0315274_10001395_pt1 | contig 37151 bp, 42 predicted proteins | sample YL17G02_20_MG_FD_203700 | JGI IMG/M metagenome (GOLD analysis project Ga0315274, IMG submission 203700) | Sediment microbial communities from Yellowstone Lake, YNP, Wyoming, USA - YL17G02_20 | ecosystem: Environmental > Aquatic > Freshwater > Lake > Sediment | place: USA: Wyoming | collected...
ATATTATTATATTGTAAAATCTTTTAGAAAGGGTAGCAAAGTAATACAAAAAGTCATTCTTTATCTTGGCACAGCAGAAACAGTTCTAAAAAAGCTTAGATCAAGGGTGAATTAGTACGCAAGGTTTCTTTATTCTACTTGGAGCTTATTTCAATTTACTTATTTAGATTCCACAAACCTCTAATTCAATACTAATTGTTCCTGCATCCATAGAACTTAAAGGAATTAAATGACTTCCTCCAAAACTAGCTTTGCATTTTTCAAATATTCCTTCTTGGAACTTTAATATTTCTTTGTCTGGTAGTTCTAAATCCAAAGGAGAATAATAAATATTTACTTTATATGCTTTATTCACACATTTATTTTTATCACCACAAACTTCTAATCCTTGCTGGATAATATTCTTTAATGTTTCATTAAGAACTTCGCAAGCTGTTCTTTCATCTAAACATCTTTCATCATTCCAACAAGCTTTAATTAAATTTTGGCCATCTTTATACTGAGGTACAAAACCAACTGCACAGTCTGTTGTGTAATACATGCTTGCTTCAAGAAGATTAGAAATTTCAATGCTTGTTTGTTCGCTTGGTTCTCCTCTTCCAATAATAAGACTCAAAAATATTACCCCAATTATACTTACAATTACAATTATTAATACAAATCCGATTATTTCTTGCTGCGAGTGTTTTGACTTTGACAAATTTTTATTTATATTAACAAAGTCAAAGCACGAGTTCGAATGTTTTGATTTTGTCATTTTATATTTTATTATCATTAATGTTTAAATTTATTAGCTGAATTGATTAGTAGCTTGACTCTCTTCTATAAAACTTAATATTTTATAAGATATTGATGTATTCATATTATTCTCCCGCAACTTTTAATTCAGTTCCTGCAACTAATTTTGCAATCTCGCATTTTTTATAATTATAATCATTTTCTAATTCAAGTCTGCAAAGAGCAACATAATTTGAAATTGATCTTTCATTTTTAACATTTTTATCATAAATTTCAAAAACATCGCAATTAGGATAATTTGCAGATGTGCATTTAATCCAGTCAGTTTCATTTTTAGTAAATGTAGTTTGTCTATGTACACTTAAACTTGAAAAAGGCCAGAATTTTTCATATTTTGTATTTTGCATTAAACCTACTATTTTATCTGCATCAACACAATTAGGCTCCCCGCAACTAAATTCAGGAGTATCTGCAAGATTAGTTATTGAAGATAAAGTTCTTTCTTCAGCAGCACTTGTTGCTCCTTTGCTTAAATTTGAAAATATAATTGAAAATGCAAATAATCCTACAAGAATAAAAAACAAAACAATTGCAACTAAAAAAAATGCCATTTCCTGTATTTTCAACTGCGCTTTTGTTGAAAATAGAGGAACCAAAAATCTTTGATTTTTGTGGACTTGGATTTTCAATTGAGCTTTTTTGTTTTTCATGTTTTTTATTTTTTGTTATTTTAAGAGGGGTTGACTTGTTAAGGGGATTCTTCCCCTTACGAATCTTAATACAACCTGCAAACCCCTGCTGCCTGGTTTATCTTACCAATATCTTTTGCAAATCTTGCTAATCCAATTATTTCTCTTGAAGAACTAAGAGCCTTAGCAGAATCCATTAATGCCCTTAATTCAACTTCTATATCAGAACCACAACCATTTCTTTGAATAATCCTTATTTTGTCAATATAAATTAAACCTAATTCATTAAATTTATTCATTAATCTTTTTAAATTACATTCATAAATCTCTGGAGAAGAAAATATAGCAGCATAAAGCAAACTATCTATATAATATATGTCATCTAAGCCTTTTGAAACTCTTCCATAATCATATTCTGTTTCACAAATATTTTCAAAACTATCACAGCTTCCAGAAACTTTTATTTTACATTCAGAGCTATCAATTCCAAAACAAACAATAGTTCCAGTGCAATTTTGCAGATTTTGCAAATTATCTGAGAATTGAATATTTTTAATTCCTAAATTTTGAATATCTTTTTGAATCTGATTTGGAGCTCCAACAAAACAATAATCTTCAGTATTTATTATAATTAAATCAGCAACTTTAAATGGCATTAAAAATTCTTTAGAAAAAATATTTAATAATTTTCCCTGAATCACATTTTGTGAAAAAACATATTTATTATAAATTGGAACAGCCCCTCCTTTTTCACCAAATTTATCTCCAAAAGTTTGTTCTGAAAAAGAAATAGTTTGTTTTCCAAAAGGAGAATTCTCTAAATAATCACATTCAAAAAAAATCTTGGTCTCTTTTTTAAATTTGATTTGTTCAGACTTTCCGCTTGCAAGCCCTGTTTCTAAAGGATCAAGCAAAGAAATAATTTTAGCAGATGTTTCAGTATAAAGAGCTTTTTCACCTGTATTAACAATCTTTGTTGCTCCATAAATTGCAAGCCCTAAAATAACAATTCCTGCAAAAATTGCAAACATTACATTAAAACCCATTTCAATTCCCTGTTTGTTTTTAAAAAAACAACTTCTCATATCTTTTTTATTAGCCATTTTTTTCATCTCTTTTTGATTTGTCAAATAAACAAGATTCTAAATCTTTTTTATTCAGTAATACATATTTAAAAACAGATTTAATAAGCTCGTTGCTTCTTGAAAATGGAGAGTCTCTTTTTCTTTCATAATATGTATAAAGAATTGTTTTGACATCCTGTTCCTTTAAGTTTTTGATTACTGGAACAAAATCACTATCAGATGAAATAAGAATAATCCTTTTTATCTTTGGATATTTTAAAGGAACGCTTGTTAAATCCATTGCTAAAAGAACATCAACAGCTTTTTGATTATAAGTGAATTTACCATCAATCTTTAATCTCTGGCATCTTCCTTCTCTAATAATAATCTCTTCTTTTTTTAAATTATTTATAAACTTATCATACCCTTCTTTTCTTATTTCTTCTTCTTTTAAAGGGATTGGACTTTGGAATGGAGGAGAAATATAAAGAAATATCTGCCTGCAAATTAATTTTTCTTTTTCAGCTAAATTTTTACTAAATTTAATCCTATCAAATTTTAGATATTTCCCGCTTCCAAAATGTTTGCTTAATTTTGAAAGAAATGCTTCATCAATAAAAATTAATGTTTCATGAAAATTTAAGAAAAAAGACTCATCCGGCGACCTTTTTAGATCACCGGGGGGCATATTAATATTATTAGTGTCTTCTGGTTTATAAACTTTCTCTTTTTTTAGTAATAAAATTTCTTCATTCATGATTTTACCTCTTTTTTCTTTTATTTATATTATATATTAATAATCTATAAATTTAATTATACTCTTATCATATTTATTTTTATATGCAAAGCTTAACTTGTTATTAATTATTGATATTCAGCCCTTTTCTAATTTATATTCAATTTTAATAATTTATTATCAGTTGTGTTCTTCTCTAATTAGCTAAGCAGCTCATCTTCAAAGACTTCAATCTTTTTAAAATTGAAGTTCCCAAAAATCATGATTTTTTAGGACTTAACTTAATATTTTTATATATTATAATGATTATTTTTAATCTTACTTTACTTTTATTATTTAATCAACTCATCTTCAAAGCTAATATTTAATTAATTATCTAATATATCAGTTATTCTCTTTAACTCACACTTACTAATTTATCCCCAAAATCTTTTTTAATCTGAATATTAATATTTCCATCATCAACAGCAATACAATAAGGATTTTTTGAAGAAATTATTTTATCAATATCTAAATGTTCTATTTCATGATAAACCATACCACATGCTGGTTCTGTAGGATAGAGAAACATATTAGCAATATATCCTTTATAGACTCCAAGTTCTCTTCCAATATTTCCTGCAGTTCCTGTTGCTGTTATTCCCTTGTCTATATCTGCAAAACAAACATATTTTATTTGTGCAGGAAGTCTTGATTTAAATTCAAATTCTGATTTTTGAGAATTCCATGTCTTAGTAATTTCTGTTTGAAAATTATCTTTAAAAATCCCAATTTGTGCGCATCTTTGTGTGCTAAGAAAAGATTTAATTGCAATAAATGCAACTGCAACAAAAAATACAATTAATATTATTGAAAATATCATTCCAAAACTCATTCCAAATATTCCCTGTGAGCGTTTTGACTTTGGCACAATTTTATTAATATCAAAGTAAAAATGCGAATTGCCTTTCTTCCCTTTTTTATTATTCATAAATAAATTAAACTTAGATAATATTTAAAACTTCCTTAAGGAAGTTTTATTTTGGTAATCTATAAAACGATTTAATATGTGGCTTCTAAGATTGAGATGTTGATTAGATTATTATTATCATCTGCATCCCTCATTTCTTTTTAATTTATAGAATATTAATAATAAAAATATCGGAAAATGATTATAGAATATATTTATAAGATGGGACTATAAAAATAGCACTATAATAAAATTTTTTATTCATCTTAAGATTAACAATATCAAATTCTGCCTGCACCCATATTATTAGTCATTTTATAATAGTGGCAAAAAGTAAGGTATAAATACTATAAGATTTACATATTTTTATGGAAGATAATATAGACACAATAATTGTTTGTGGCGGTAAAGGTTCGAGAACAGGAAAATTAGCTGAGAAATATGGATGCAAATCTCTTGTTCCAATTTTAGGAATTCCGGTAATTAATTATTTAACAGATGCAATTAGAAAAGTAGTACCAAACTCAAGAATTATCTTAGCAATAGATAATCCACAGCTAAGAACTAAATTTGAAGAAACTTATAAAAAATATGGTGTAGGAAATTATCAAGTTTATGAAGGATTGGCAAGAGGCCCAGTGCAGGCATTTTATGAAGCGGGAAGTATGTGTAGGTCTGATAAAGTATCAATCTTTTTTGGGAACCAATTAGTGTCTTCTAGCCATATAGAAAGATTATTATCTCATGATGATAAGACTGTAGTTCTCTCAGCTTTTGATTTACTCTCAGAGGATAATTGTAAAATAGCCACAATAGATAAAGATTCAAGAGTATTGAATGTGACGAGATATAGCCATTTAGAGGTATTAAAAGAATCAGAAGTATATCTTGACGTTCCTTATGCGGTTCCAAATAATTTCTTTTCAATGGAAACTTTTCCGGAAATAAAAAGACTATTTGTAAAAACACCTATGAATAAAATATGTTTAGCTGAAGATAATAAGGTCTTAGTTGAGAGATCTGATTTCCCTCCTGAATTTCATTTCAAAAAGGAAATAATGGACTTAGAAAAATATGTTAAGAGGTACTTTCCAGAATTCCTAAGTAAATTCAGAGGTAAAACTAATGAGTGATCCATTTTGTTTAATCATATCAGGGCCTTCTGGAAGTGGAAAATCAACAACCGCTAAAAGGCTCTGGAATATCCTAGACGGAAATCCAGCATATTTGAGTTTAGATTCAATTAAACATTTTATACATGGAGCAAAATCTAACGATTATTTTTTAGATCTAGCTAGAATTAATGCCTTGTCTTTAACAAGAAATTATCTAAAAGTTGGCCACCCAGTCATTCTTGATAAAGCATTTGGTTGTTATGAATATGTCAAACCATTTGTAGACCTTACAAAAGAAATTGGAGTTGCTAGTTATTATTTTAAGCTAATTGCACCATTAAATGTTTTAATTAGAAGGGTTGAAAATAGAAAAGATTTTTCATTAGAAGAGAAAATTAAACAAGGAGAATGGCCTCTTCCTATAGGAGATAAGGAAACTGCAACAAAGATATATAAATTTTTTGAGAAGAACAAACACCCTGAGGGGATAGAAATAGACACTGAAATAAATCCTCTAGACAAAGTTATAGAAATTATTCTGTCTTATCTTCAAAAGTAGGTTTTCTTCTAAACTTTGAGACCTCTTTATAAAATTCCTCAAATTCTTTTATACTTAAAGAGGCACCATATGAATCTGCAAAATCTTCTTCTTGAGACTCATCAAGAAGCCCCTCTGGTATTATGCTTAATTTACAATCTTTATAAGAGTCCCATTCTCCTGTACCTTCTAAATTAGTATAATTTGACAAATCAAGTTTTTGATAGATACCATGAGATTTAACCGAAACTATTAGATGTTTGTCAATGTGTGGATGATTCAATTTTAATATCTCTAAGGGAATTTTTTGATCTTCCCATTTAAATGAAACTACTGTATATTTTATCCTATATCCTTCTTTCTTAAATTCCTCAAATAATTCTTTATTAATTTTCCATCTTTCGTTAAAGCTAAAATTATGTTTTTTATTTTTAACTTTATTGAATATTTTAAGAGCTTCACTATCTTTCTCTAAATGATCAATATTATTTACTTGTTTAATCATCCAAACACCATCCTTGTACTCAAACTCATTTAACCCTGTATTTCCTTGATATGTTTTATACATTTTTTCTTTAGAAAAATGTCCGACTATCCCAAGAAAGACTTTATTCGAACCAGCATGAGACACCACTACAATTGTGTGATTAGGATGCTGTTTTAATTTCTCATTAAAAAAGTCTTGAAGTCTATTCCAATGATCCTTATCACTCTCTCCATTTGGAGCTTTAACTTCTTCAGGATCTAAACCTTCTTCCTCCACAATCTTTCTTACATGAATTTTCCAATTTTTTAGTAAGTTCTTCTTATCATTCAAATCTCCAAAATCCCTCTCTCTTAACCTTTTGTCCAATATAATCAAAGTATTGTGCGATTTGCCTATAATTTCAGCAGTTTCCTTTGCTCTTTTCAAATCAGAAGAGTATATTGCATCAATCTTTTCACTTGCTAACTTTTCCGCAATTCTTTTTGCCTGATCCCTTCCTTTTTCTGTTAAGGAAAAATCATTTTTCTGACCTTGACTAATACCAAGTTCATTCCCTATACTCTCTCCATGTCTAATTAAATATATTTTCATTTTAATCTTTTTTAGTAGATTATGTTTAAATAAGTTTATCTTTATATTCTTTATTATATTTACTTGATAAGAAATCTGTCTTATAATTCAATAACATTGCTTTTATCAACAAACTTATAAGGCCTTATAACAGCAGAACATGTGTTTGGATTTGGCTGGTTATTATATTTATCATTGCATCTTATATAATAATTCTTAGTAATTAACCATTCAGCATTATGAGCTTTATTATCAAGAGTAGACATTTTAATTCCATCTTTAATTTCAAAATTACAATCTTTATCAGAATAACTGCAATCAGCTTCTTCATTTGTTATAATTTTTAATTGCCCTGATTCTTTATATGCTCTGACAATAATAGGAGAACTTCTGTCTACTTCAACACTAAACTTAGTACAATCATAAGCAGCATTTCCTCCTAAATCAACACATTTAATATAATAAGTATAATCTCCTGTTGTCAAATCTTGTCTTTGAGTATGTTTACTGATATTTCCTGTTTCAGCAAATAAAATAAAACTATCTTCTTTACCTATGCAAGTTTTATTGACAATAGTTGTATCTGTTGTTTGAGTGTCAGTATAATAACAAAATGCTTCACCATTTTTATATCCATTATCTGTTTTAACTTCTAAATTAACTGCAATTGTGTCTGTTGCACCTTTGATTGTTTCATTGCTTGGTTTTATTTCTATTATATTCAAAGGCTGAGTTCCAATCACATTATATAAATAACTTTGAACATTTGGATTTCTTTCTGATTCAAGTGCATTTGGCTGGTCTTTGCATCTGAAGTAATATTCATTATCTTGCCTGTCTTTAATTCCAGTTAAAGTTGTTCTGCAAGTATAAACATTATTATTATTAATTTCCCATAAATTAGTATTACAACTCATGTTAGTTTCCATTTGTGCAAAGTCCCTGTCTTCTCTTGACCATTTACATTGAGCAGGCTCATTAACATAAACTTCTAAATACAAACTTGTAGTATTATAACTAATAGGACTATTGCTTGGAATACTTAATCCATCAATTCTAGGAGGGGTTGTGTCTGGTCCTTTTTCAACACAAAATCTTATTGAATATGCATCTTGATTAAAATTACCATTAGCATCTCTGCATCTTACATATAATGTATATGTTCCATCATTTTTAAGTTCAGGATCAAGTGCATTAATTGCAGAAGGACTTGGCAAGCTCATTTTTTCAGTATGATTATAAGAATATAGATTGCTTCCTCCAATATAATAAGACATTTCATTAAATCCTTTTGTAAGATTATAATCTATTTTACACTGGCTAGGTTCATTAGAATGAATTGTAAATTCAAGAGGCGTAAATGCTTTTACACAATTTCCATTTTCTTGGCTAATAACAGCTCCTGTTGCAGGAGGTCTTACAGCAGTATCAGGAACCCATTTATATCCTTTAAGAACATTACTAATCTCAATTATAGGAGAATTAACATCATGAGGATTTACCCAATCACAACTTTCTTGTCCTGTTCCTGCATTAAGCAACTGACAAGCTTGTCCTAAACTTTTACAAGAATATTCACTGCATTGTTCAAAATCATTGCATTTTTCACAATCAGCTCCACCTATAGGTGGCTGATAAGGAAGACAATTAAATTCAACAACTTCTGTTGATGTTTTTTTGTACATTAAGGCAAAGACAATAGCTCCTATAATGATTCCTCCTGAACCAGGGCCTAAAAAGTCTAGTGATTTTCCAATATCTCCTATCCATTTAGCAGGAGTTTCAAGAAATGTACCAGCCCATTTGCCAGCTGAAGCTTGCCATACAAAACCTGCAGTAGCAAAAGCTGCTCCTAATGCAATATTTCCATTACCTCCAATAAATCCTCCAATCAAATAACCAATTCCAAACAACATACCAATTTCTAAAGCATTACTTATTATTGCCTGACCGCCAGCAGTAGCTATAGTTGTTTTTTCTTTTGCTAATGTTTCTGGAGTTTGTAATTTTGCTTTGTCTATAATTCCTGAACCGTCTGTAGAAGGAACAATAGTTTTTCCTCCAGCATGAGTAATTTCATAAGTTCCATCTGGTAAAACCTTTGCACTAGTAATTTCATTTAAAGTAACTGGAGTTGTTTGTCCAGCAGGAGTATACTGAAGAGACAGAGCCTTAGCACCAGGTGCTAAATTATATTCAGTTCCTGGAAGATAAGCTTGCCCGACACTGCTAGCAGTTGGAATTAGTGTTGCAGGGGGTGGTGGTTGTGCTTTGGATGCAATTCTTGCATTAAGCGCATTGGCATCTGCAAAATACAATCTAGTATTTGCGGTTCCTACTGGGATAAGGTTTCCAGAAGCATCTAATTGTCCTATTCGTATTTGATCACCAATACTTTCAACTTGATAATTAGTACCTCCTATAGTTACTTTATCTCCTACAGAAAGTGCATTTACCATCCACCCAAATGAAACAATCGCAATAATCATATTTATAATTAAAAAATATGCTTTTAATTGTGTAATTGCTCTTTTATTTTTTTTCTCTTTTTTATTATTCATCTTTCTTTTTTTTATCACCAATTATTTTTTATTATTTTGAGTGGTCTGCTATAGCTTGCAATAATCCCATTGTTGCCATATTCCCGCCAAATCTTCCTTTCATATCATCTATAACATTAGCATCTCTTTCTGCTTGAGATAATTTATTATTTTGATTATTCCTTGCCTGTTCCTGAGCTTTCATTTGATCAATTGCTGCATAAACAGCTTGGCCTTCTCTAGCCCATTTAGTCATCATAGGGCTATAAATCCATTTATCATCTTTTATATGCTCATAGGCTGTTAAATTATTTAATTGAACAGTGAATCTTGCTGGATAACCTGATTTAGTAAAAAAAAGAAATTGCCCATCATAATAAAGATTAACTATAGGAGATTTAATCTTTTGAAGTATTCCCTTTCCTTGTTCACGAAGATTTTCTGTAGGAGTTTCTCCATAACTAATAATCCCTTGTTTGCACATTTCATCCATATATTTTAGATTTTCAGGGTTTGTTTCTTGACTATATTCATTATACATATCTATTCTTAATATATCTCCAATCGGACCACGAAGACTGTATGTCCCAATAATATAATTGCAATTACATAATTCAAGTTTGCCAGAATCAGTTTTTGAATAAAGTTCTTTATAAGTTTCTAATCTTGATTCTCTATTTGGGCCACACCCTCCATTAAATAAACTTCCAAAAGCAGTTAGTCCAACTGCTACCCCAGTTACAATTTTATTTCTTAAACTCATTTTTGGTGTATATTTTGTTTGCATTTTCTTGTTTTTATTATGTTTTTAGGTTTTATAAACCTTATGCTTTGTTACTATTTTTAAGTTAATACATTAACTCAGGTTATATTCAATATTTAATGACCTCATTTTTATTTTTTTTATTCTTTGAATTTTCTTTTGTTCTATTTTTTTGAACAAATGTTCTAATTTCTTGAACAAGTTCTTTAGCTTTTTCTATAATTTCCTCTGCCTCTTCTTTGGATATGCTTTCAATATCTCTATAAACAAAATCATTTCTTTTCTTGCGTATGTTATCAAAATAGTCTACTAGTTCTTGATTTAATTCAGTTTCTTTTAAAAATTCAAAAGTGTTTTTATGATGCTCTTTTCCAATTGCTCTGTATCCTAAATAATTTACTAATCTATTGCTTATTTTGAACACCCCATTATAAACTACCGACATAACCTCATCATAATTTTCTGTTTCCAAGCCCTTTCCTGCAAATTTTATACTTTTTTCTGCTGATTCTGAATTAAATTCTGTTTTTTCAACTTTTTCAATCTTATTTTTATTTAATAATTCTTCGAATTTCATTTTCATCTCCTTTTAACATGATTATTCCTCTTTTGAAAATATCTTTAATAAATCCGCTATTCTTCTGTTTTTTTAAATTTTCAATTGTCCAAACAACAGGGTTAATTTCTTTATTGATTTTATCTTCGATAGGTCTTAATAATTTAATTCCTTCAGATAATTTAATATTTCCAACAACCAATAGATCAATATCACTTTCTTCTTTATACTCATTTCTTGCAAAACTTCCAAAAATTAAAGCAAATTTTATCTTTTTAATTTTATTCAAAACTTCTTTAATAGGGTAAGATAGATAATCTGTTTTAATAAAAATATTTTTCAAATCCTCTAAAATATCTGATTTTTTATTTAATTCTATTTTATTTTTATTTTTTTTAATTAATTCAATCAATATTAAATTATCTAATTCCCTTTTTACAGCACTTGATGAGATTTTTAATTCTTTAGAAATTTCTCTGAGATAAGTATCTTGTTTTTGAAACAATAAAAAACACAAAATTTTTATTCTATTTTTTGATGTAAATAATTTTTCTAACATTTTTAATTAGTATTTGCTTCTTCTTTTTATTTTCCTCCCATAATTGCTTCTGTAATTGTCTGTTTTTTTCCTGAAATTTTCCATTCAGCACCATCATCTGTAAATCTATTCATAACATTAATATAAGCACCGCAATCTCCAAGAGAGGTGCAAATTCTATTCATGCTTTGAGCATAAGCTTCTGTTAAACACTCTTTATTTTTTACAACCTTCTCACTTCCAATTAATCCTTTTTCATATGTAACAACACATTTTGAATTTCCTAATGAACAAATTGTTTTTGCATCTCCATCACTCCAGAATTTTAATCCAGGAGGAACATTTGGCAAACAAGCACCCCCTCCTAATTGCACTCCAGAAGATTCTTCTGTTTCTTCTTTAGAAGCATAACCTGTTATAGGTGCAACAACATTTCCTGTTACACCTCCTGAAAAACTAGGAGTAGTTGCTGAAAAAGCTTGTCCAGAACTTGTAGTTGTTGAAGCCTCTTCTTTTTTTACTAATCCAGTAAAACTAGCTCCTTTTAACCAAAAACAATCTCTTTTATCTGTGTTTAAACATTTTTCTTCATCTTTTTGATCAATACAATCTCTCCATCTATTAACCCTGCAAGCAGCCTCTGTAAAAACACCATCTTTTGTATCTAAACTTCCTTCAAGACAAACCTCATTTCTATAATCAGCACAAGGCTCTATTGTTTCTTCACCATTAATACAAACATGCCTGAACTGTCTGCTGCCAACACTATCTTTTCCTTCTCCTGTTTCACTTTGATATTCACACCAGCTTTCCCCATTTTTATAATCTTTTCCATTTTTTGTATTATAACAATTTAAATCAGTGCAAATATAATTTCCATAATTTGCATCTCCCTTTGCACAAATACTTCCTCTAAAATAATCACAATTTCCACAGCTTTTGCTTCCTGCATTTCCATTTAAATTCCCGGCTCCACAAACCTGGCTTTTGTCTATAATCTTTTGCCAATAAGATTTATCATCTTTTTTACTTGCATCATAAATATTTGCAGGATTTCCACAACTATCTTTAAAATAAACTTCATCTTTTCCAGCAACACACATTGTTTGTGTTGTTACACCGCAATTTGTTCCTAATTCTTCTGCAGAACATAAATAATCTTTGTGAAATTCACCAACAGAAGTTATATTCCCGCTTTTTCCAACACCTAAACATTCTCCTCTTGTTGTAAATTTACATGTTGTTTGATAATCAGATTGAAAAACACAAGCACCTTTATCTTGAGAAGCAGCAATAGCAATACAATTTAATTCATCTTGAATATTTGTTCTAAAATCAGTTTCTAATCCATAAAAACCAGAAAGTTTTTTACATCTTGTTAAAGTTACAAAACTTGCCTGGCTTCCTAAAACACAACAACCTAAATTGCATTGAGGAACACTTTGCACACTATCATCCATCCATGTTCCATTTGCATCATTGCAAACTCTTTGAGGAGTATTATCCATGCATAATCCTTCACTTGAATCAAAACAAATTCCTGGCTTGCAAAAACTTGTTCCTTCACAAGAAGTCGGAGTTACACGCAAATTATTTCTTGTATCACAATTTTGTTTTAATGTATTCTGGCACCATGCTCCATTAATTGTTTTTTCACAGCAAACATTATAAGCAGGCCAAGGACTAGCTTCTGAATTTATTAATGGAATAATAATTAGTATTGCAAATAAAAAGACAATACTTATCCACTTTTTATTAATTAATGATTTGTTCATCTTTTTTATTTAATATTTATTACTTATTTTAAGCTTTGAAGATGAGAATATCTCTTAATCATCTCTTTGCTTTTTATATTCAATAAATTATTGATATTTTTTAAGCTAGGGCTTCTCTTGTTTATCTCTCTTTTATTTTTTCTCATTTTTCTTTTTTCTTAATTTTAATTATTTCCTCCTTTAAAACAGGGATGTCTTTATTTATAATTTCCCAGACAACATCACTATCAACCCCAAAATAATGATGTGTAAATATATTTTTAATATCTACAAATTTTTCCCATTTAATATTAGAATATTTGTTTTTTAATTCTTCTGAGATACTTTTTATGGCTTCACTCATTATCTCAAGCCTTCTCACATTTGCATCTTTTTTATCTTTATTTTTCTCAAAACTATTTTTAGATATATTTTTCATAGAATCTTCAATATCATTGATGATATCTATTATGTAGTTTATATAAGGCATATTTATTTTAGTCATATTATTTTAACCTCGTCTTTTAAGATATATTTCTTTAAATGAGGATTAATACCTTTATAACTAACTAAATCTACTTTCCTTCCTAGTTTATCTTCTAATTCTAATTTAATTCCAACAAATTCTATACCCATATTTTTTGTAGGCTGAATTAAAATATCAATATCACTCCCTTTTTCTTCTTCTCCCCGAGCATAGCTTCCAAATACCCCTGCTTTTTTTACTCCGTATTTTTTTAAAATCTCTACAATAGGTTTTTTTATCTTAGCAATTTTTTCATTTTTCATTTTTTAGTAATCTATTAATTATTTTAAGCTTTGAAGATAAAAATATCTCTTAAATCCTCTTTTTGCTTTTTTATATTATTAATATTTACCTCCTTATTGTCCTGTAAAACCTGCAGGCAAGACTAAACTTCTGCTTGCAAACATAAATTTATCTTCTGAATCTCTGTCTGTTATAATATAAACTGTTGTTCCATCTCCTTGTTCCTTTTTTTCAACTTTTAATGAAGGATAATAAATCATATAACTCATTGTTTCTGCACTGCCATATCTTGCTTCCCAATTGCTAATTGAACTTGCAAGCATAATTTGCTCATATAAATTAGAAGATATATCTGTTTTAATAGATTTATATGATTCTGTTTCAGCTTTTACAATTTTTATATCACTGATAATATCTATTAAAATATCTCCAGGCAATAATGAAATAGAAATCTGAGGACTGCTCATTGTAACCTGATAGCCTTTTCTTTCTAAATTTGCTTTAACAGAACTAATGCAGTTTTTAATTCTTGGATTTGCATAAGATTGTATTTGCTGTTCAACAGCTTGTTTTAATAAAGGTTTTTGCATTATGCAATTTTTATAATATTCTTCAGTATAACACAAATATTCTATTTTACTTCCTTGATAAATATAATAAAGAGAAGGGTCTATACTTCCTCCTTGCAATCTTAAAATATCAATTGCTTCTTGAACAGGTTCTTGAACACAATTTCTAATTTGATTTACTGGAGTAGTAGGAGTGAATATTGCAGTTAAATTTGTTTTTCCAGTAAATAATAAAATTAAAATAATTGCAATTGCTAAAGCAAGAATAATAAAAAGAGTCAGCTGCCCCTTTTTATTTGTATTTTTTAACTTTTTTTTCATCTTATTTGTTTATGACAATCTATAAACTCTATTTTTTAATTATTTTATTAAGTTATTACCCTTATTTAATTCTTTTTCTTTATTTTTTCAGCCTCTTCTAAATTCCCTCCATTGCTTAATATTTCTATTTCAATTAATTGATTTGTTGTTAGTTTGTTCATTTTCTAATTTTTATAAATCTTGGATATTCATCATCACTGTTTCCAGTATACCTTCCATAACTTGCAATAATCTTAAAAACTTCACCTGTGTTCATAGTCAAAAATAAATACGGTTTATCATCATATTTTTCATTTATACCTTTTATTTCTGCATTTATAATCTTCTTTCCAATTAATTCTTTTAATATCTTATCTTTTTTTACCATCTTTTCATATTTTTCTTAATGATATTTATGTTTATAAATATTCTTTTAAACTAATTCATAAGCTTTAACTATTATTTTACTCCCTTTTCTATCAAATTGATCTTCACATTGAATATAATATGTTTTTAACTGCCAATCTGCAAGATGCTCAAATCCATCTTCGCTCATTTCAGTTGCATTTTCAAATTTAAAATTTCTATTAAATCCATATCTACATTCTGCTTGTTCATCAGTAGTAATCTTTAATGCATTATCAAAATAAACTCTTATTATTTTTGGGCCTGTTGTATCAATTTTAATTCTGAAAGTAGTTGAAGCACTTGCATTATTTCCAGCAGCATCTTCACAATAATATTCAATAACATGTTCTCCTCTAAATCCAGTATCCCAGGTTCCAGAATGATAATCAGAATCAGTCTCTACAAGCCTGTCAAAAGAAAACCCTTCTAATTTCCATTCGCAAATTGCTTTTCCATCTTCAGCACCTCCAGAAGTCCTGACATTTAAATTAATTTCTACAGGTTCTGTTCCTTTAATAAATTCATAACCATTTTCAGGTTTAAAATCAATAATACTTAAAGGAGAATTTGAAACACTTAATTCATAAGGTTGACTTTGAGTCATTTTATTTCTGCTTGTATTTGTATCATCTAACCAAGGCTGGTCTTTGCATCTAAAATAAAATTCACTATTATTATTTAATCCTGTAAGAGTAGTATTACAAGGCCATCCATATAATTGATATTTATTTATTCCTGTTTGACATGTCATATCATTAGCCATATTATTATAATCAATATCATTAACATCCCATCTGCAATTTGCAGGCTCATTTATCCAAAGCATTATATCTTTTGTAGTTTCACCATATTTAACAAATGCTCCAGACTCAGGACTTATTCTTTGAATCACAGGAGCAGTTCTATCAGGCCCAGGATTTACACAAGTTTTAATTGTAAATGGAACAATATTAGCATTACCTTCACAAGCTTCTTTGCATTTAACATAAAATTTAATATTCCCTAAAGTTTCAATTTGTTCTTGAGTTAAATTATATTGATTTCTAAATGCAGCAATACTTGGCATAAACATAACATTAGAATGATTAAGCAAATATGAATTTGTTCCTCCAAAAAATTCAGGCATATCATCATAAGCTTGTGTTAAATCTGTTCCTATTTTGCATTGAGCATATTTATCTGTTTTAATTTCATATTCAACTCTAGTATATTCATTAATGCATCTTCCAGAATCAGTTTTAATAGCAAATCCAGAATCACTTATTTCTTTATAATCATATCCATCAGAAATACTTTGAAGAGCAGGACTTATTCTTGGGCTAGAAAAACCACTTCCACAAATATTAATGCATTTTTCATCTGTTGTTCCTTTATTAATAAATCCACAACCTTGCCCTAAACTATTACATTTATATTCAGAACAAGGAACATCAAATTCATTTTTAGGATTGCATTTTTCACAATCAGCACCTCCTGTTGGAGCTTGCCAAGGCAAACACTTAAAACTAATATCTTTTTCTCTTGTGTCTCCAATTCCCATAAGCCAAAAAAGTATAATTACAATTAATCCAGCAATTCCTAAAAACTTCGCAAATGCCCAATTTTGTGTAAGTATTAATACTCCTGCAACTGCTAATCCTATATATAAAGCAGTACTTTGTCTTATTCCAAAACCCATTGTCAATATTGTTGCAACTGCAAGTCCTGCACCAACAGCAGACAATAAATTTGCCCATCCTGCTCCACTAGCTGCAGATAATTTTGTTGCATCTGTTCCAGCTGCTGTTTTTGCTGCTTGTATTGCCGCATCACCTCCTCCTAAAACAGTTCCAACACCTCCAATAACAGGAGCTTCTGCAAGCATATTAGTTACTCCTAATAATTGAATCCCAGCAACACCTAATGTAGCATAACCTAACATCCCCATTCCTCCTCCACTTCTTCCACCACCCTCACTTGGGCTCATTCCATAAATTCCAAACAATTCACTTAAATTTCCAGGTTCAATCATAGCAAGATTTCTTTCAGGTTTTGAATACTTTACATATTGATTCCCATTTATTTTTCCTGCTCCAGAAGTATATCCATCATCAGTATATTTTCCTTCAGTATTAACATATCCCCCACAATCACCTAAAGAAGTGCATAATTCATTCATTTGTTGAGTAAATTGTTTAGAATCACAACCACAATTTACCTCACATTCCCAACCACTAAATAATGTTTTAACTTCTACTACTGTGCATTTTTGTGAAGCAAGACTGCATATTCCTTGAGCACTTTCATAATTATTTTTTATATCAAATCCAGGAGGATATTTAGGAACAGCAAGACTAAATTTAAATGTATCCTCATCTTCTTTTGTTAAATCAACTTTTCTAATAATACAATCTGGATTATTATTGTTTGTTGTTTGTTCTCCTTTCACATCTTTTGAAAAACAATCTTGCCAATTATTTTGTCTGCAAGCAGCTTCTGAAAAAGTTTGCCCATTTCCAATATTGGTTTCTGTTCCAACACAAATTTGATTTCTAAAATCAGCACAAGGTTCTATTCTTTCTTCACCCATAAAACAAATATGTTTTACATGTCTGCTTCCAACAACATCTCTTCCATCTCCAACACTTCCTTCATATTCACACCAGCTTTCTCCATTTTTATAATTCATTCCATTATCTGCTTTACAATCTAAACTTCTGCAGGTGTATTCTCCTTGGCTTGGCCTTTGATCTAATCCTTCTCTGTATTTTCCACAAATACTTCCAAGAAAAATACTGCAATTTTGCTTAATATTTTCTTTATTTCCACAAGAATCAAACCAATAAACACTATCTTTTCCATCAACACAACCATCATAATTCTGAGGAGAACAACTTGTATTTAATTCTGGAGATGAACAAAAAGTATCTTTGTAAAAACTATTTTCATTTCTTGTTCTTGAAAAACATTCTTCTCTTGTTATGTATAAACAAGTTGTTTCTTCACCAGATTCAAAAACACAAGCACCTTCATCATCTTTTTCAGTTAAAAAAATACACTCAATTTCAGTATTCACACTTGTATCAAAATTCATAGGAATTCCTAAAAATCCAGACTCTACTTCACAATTTCTTTCTGTTGTAAATTTTGCCTGGCTTCCTAAAATACAACAATGTCTTTCACATTTTTGAATATTGCAAGAACCTTGAGACCAACTTCCTCCTGCATTATCACAACTTACTTTTGGAGCAGCCTCATTGCATAATCCAATATCTTTACTAAAACAACAACCAGGCTTACAAAAAAAAGTATTTTCACATAAATTAGGAGATCCAAGAGTGGCATTGCACTCTGCTTCAGGAACATACTGGCAGATATTTCCTGATTTAGTTTCTTTACAACACCCATAACCAGGTAAAGAAGAACTTCCTCCTCGTGTTTGAGCAGAAACAATTTTAGTTGAATCATAAATAAGATAACAAAATGCAAATGTTGAAATAATTAATATTACTATTTGCAAGTAACTTACTGCTGCTTTTTTATTCATATATTTTTTTATCATCTTTTTATTCTTATTAGTTTTATTGTCTTATATCTTATAAATTTCTCAGCTTTGTTATTTTAAGAGGGGTTGACTTGTTAAGGGGATTCTTCCCCTTACGAGCTTAATCTCTCATCTGCATCTCTCTTGTTTTTATATATTATTGATATTTTCATTTTTTATTAATTGTTTTTCTTATCTTTATCTCTCTTATTTTTATAAATTATTAATATTCTCTTTTTCTCGTTTATCGTTTTTTGTCACCATCTTTTTTCCTCAGAAACTTTTATGTTTCTGGGGCTTAGAAAATCTTTATGATTTTCTCAGCTAAAAAGACGGTTTTTAAAATCCAGAAGGAATTGCACAGCTCCTGACTGCAAATTTAAATTCTTCATTGCTTGCAATTTCTTTTACTGAATAAATTGTAGTTGAATCATGTGTTCTAAATTTGTTTATATTATATCTTGGATAAATTATCATAAAACCTAAAGTATCAAAATTACAATAACGAGCCTCTGCATTTACAATTTCCATTGCAATTTCTGCAAGACGATATATAGGATGAATAATATTTGTTTTAAATAAACTAAAGCTTCTGACATTATTTCCTCTTTGCATTTTAAAATCCCTATTAATATTAATCTCAACTCCATTTGGTGTAAGTTTTGTTGTTAAATCCCAATACTCTCCCATTTCAACTTCATATCTTGGTTCAAGAGTTGTTTTTAAAACCTGAAAACAATTTGAAATTCTTGGTTTAATATATTTATATATTTCATCTTCAATATGTTCAATTAACAATGGCTGCTGATTTATGCAAGAGCGATAATATATATTAGTATAGCATAAATAAGAAATATTTTCTCCTTGATACATTACTGTTCCTTTTGGTTCTAAACTTCCTGAATGAGTCATTATAATATTTAAAGCCTCTTCAACAGCATCACGAGTGCAACTTTCAATAAATGCTTGAGGATTTTCCTCGCTTACTATTTCTGCTTTTGGAGTTTGTCTTAAGAGAAATATAAAAATAATCCCTACAATCAAGATTAATGCAAGAATTATAAAGATTGTAATCTGCCCCTTCTTGTTAAAATTATTTTTTCTTATCATTTTTCTCCTCTTTTGCAATTTTTTTAATAGCAGTTTCAATAAAATGAGATTTATTTCTATATTTTCCTTTTTTTAGAATTAATTCAATTATTTTTATTGTTTTTTCATCTACTGTTGCAGATATCCTCTCTTTCATAGTATTACTTAGTATTATTTAAGATTATTATAAATTATTAAATATTTCTTTATATTACTAAATAATACTGCTATTTAAATGTTTTTAGAAGTGAAAAAAATATATCGTGCCCGTGACGAACATCCATCTATTTTGTGATTTTAATGGGATATAAGAATTTGTAAATAGAAAGGTTTAAATACTTTATTACTCATATGAGTAATGTGATACTTAATGATAATATACTTAGAATATTAGAGGAATTCTGCCTGGATTATGACAAGAAGATTTATGGAAGGCAGGTTGCAGGCAAGCTTAAAATGAATCAAAAAACAGTTTCTAATATCCTTAATAGACTTGAAAAAGAAGAAATTTTAAAGTATTCAACAGAAGGCAAGAACAAATACTACTCTCTTAATATGCTAAACCCCCAGATTAAAGATATTATCAAAATACTTGAAATAGCAAGAAAAAATAAGTTTATTCAAAAATACAATAAATTAAAAGAGCTTTTCTATGCCTTAGAAAAAAAAGCAAAGGGAATTCTTGTTATTTTTGGAAGCTATGCTAATTTTACCGGCAATAAAGACTCTGATTTGGATGTTTTTGTTATTGGAACTGTAGGAGAAGTTGAGGATTTAGAAAATCTTTACAAGATAAAAATAAATATTGTTAAATCAAGCAAAGAAAAGGTTAATAAGCAAGATGTTTTTGTGAAAGAGATTATAAAAAATCATATTATAATAAAAGGAGTTGAGGAATTTGTTGAATTAATATGGTAAGCTTAAAATGGTGTTGTGGAAAGAAAGAAGGAATTCAGTTGATTGAGCCAAATGAAAATCTTGCAAAAGGATATGCTGAAATGGCTGGGGCAGCAATCGGCACAATGAATAGAGAAAAGAATCTTAACATGCAGTTTGCTATTTCTGCTTGTTATTATTCTATGTATTACTCAGTCTATGCTATTCTTATGAAAATCGGAATAAAGTGCGAGATTCATGTCTGCACTCTTGAATTCATGAAAAAGCTTCTTGCTGATTTTTATTCTAAAGAAGATTTCAAAATAATAAGCAAGGCATTTGACGCAAGAAACACTTCTTAGTATTATGTTGACAAAATTGTTTCTAAGGAAGATATTGATTTCATAATGGCTAATGCACCTTATTTTCTCAGCAAGTCTAAAGAAATTCTCTCAAAGATAAATGAAAAAGATGTCAGGAAAATAAAGGGAGAGATTGAGAAAGTGAAAAGTAGTTAAGGAATTAAAAACTATTTTCTTATATTTTTAATTGTCTAAAATACTAATCTTCGTTCTCCACTCTTGGAGCCAGAATAAATCCTAATTCAATAAAAGGAGTATTAAACTCAAGCTTAAGAGGGTAGTCTGTTGAAAAACTAATTATTGTTTTATCAGTAAGTTTTGTTGCTTTAATCATTTTTTGCAGATATTCTAAAGAATATTTTGAATTTGCTTTTTGAGCTTGTATATTTACTTCATCAGAAGAAAATTCTGATTTAAATGAATTTAATGCACCTCTTGCACTCATTATAAACTTATTTGGCTCTGAAATAAATGAACAAGAATCTGCTACAACTAAACAATCTTCAATTATTTCTGAAAAATCAATAGAAGCCATTTCAATTTTGCTTGTGAAATCTAAATTTGGAATTTCTTTTTCCTCACTTTCAATCTCAATTAAAGCAAGATTAAACTCTCTTTTAACTTTGTCATTAATTACTAATTTTAGTTCATTTTCTTGTTTTGTTATAATTAGAACACTCCCAGATTTGATTCTTCTTAAAACAGCCTTTAAGTTTTCTAAATTAACTCCTAAAACCTCTTGTTTTTCAACTTCTAATTCTGAAAAAGCACTAGATGGTAATTTAAAAGAAACCATAGCTACATTAGCAGGGTCAGTAGCAATAATACTCATGCCTTCTTTACTAACCTTCATTCTTACCTCTAAAACTAATTCTGAGATTATACTAATAATTTCTGAAAATAGCCTTGGGTTGTCTAATTTTAATAACATATTGTATTATTTTTTTAGTAATCTATAAAACGATTTTGAGTTATATTTAATAGCTATAACTTATCTTTCATAACCTAACTCGTCTTTATTATAAGACTACTGATTATATTATCTACTAAAAAACACTATTTACTTTTAAAGATTGTTGTAATAAACTACTTAAATGGTTTATAGCTGGAGTTTACTAGATAAAAAACTGAAAATTTCTTATATGTTTTAGAATAAGTGATTATATAAATCAAAATTTCTTAAGATATTTACTCACATCATTAAAAGGAGGATATGAGATTAATTTTTGTATTTAATTATTTATTTTTATTAGTTGGCTTAATTCTAAAAAGTACTTGTTCATATTCTACATCCTCTTCATTCTTAACTAATTTTTGTTTAACTATCCCATCGATTCCAGCCTTTACTGGCAATATTACTTTCATTGCTTCTATATCACAAACAACTGTTTCTGGAGTGACACGAGAGCCAATCTTAACATAAGGTTTAGGGTCATATTTTTCATGGGATGAAGAAGTTGCTGAGTCATAATATGTTCCTACTACTGGAGATTTTACTTCTTTATATTTTCCAACTTTTTTTTCAAGTCCCATACCAAATTTAAAGATAGAAGTTTTTTAAATATTATTGTGATATAATATAGGTAATTTTTTAAACCTTTTTTATTTATTATTTTTACCCTTTTTAAAGGGATTAATAATGGAATCTGAAAAAGAGATTAGTTTTAAAGAAAAAAGAATCAGGGAAATTGTTTTTTTATATTATTCAAGAGAGGATGTTAAAAAAGCAATATTTAATTTTTCTAAAAACAGAGAATGCATCCCAAGATATTTTGAAGGTTTTGGCAAGCGCCCAGATGCTTTTCAATATGAATCAGATATTTTAGAACAAGTTAAAAAAGGAGCAACCTCTTTTCATTGTTCAGAAGAGCTTTGGAAAGACCCATTAGAAATTTCAACAGAATTGTCTGAAGAGCAGTTTAATGAGCTTAGGCTGGGTTGGGACCTGATTTTGGATGTAGACTCTCCTTATTTAGAATACAGCAAGATTTATGCAGATTTAATTGTTAAAACCTTGGAGGTTCATGGAATTGAAAACATAGGTGTAAAATTCAGCGGTTCAAAAGGCATGCATATTATTATTCCATGGAAAGCATTTCCAGAACAAATTTACGGGCAAAAAACAAAAGATATGTTTCCAGAATGGCCAAGATTAATTTGCGGATATTTAACAGCAATTATAAGGCCTCAATTAGCAGATAAGATTTTTGAACAAGAAAGTTTAAAAGATTTAGCTAAAAAAACAGGAAAAAAACAAGAAGATTTGTTAATAACAGAATGTTTGTCTTGTCATCGTTCTGCAACTAAAAAAATCCTTATTACTTGGCTTTGTCCGCACTGTAAAAACCAAATAATAAATTTAGAAGGAACTTTTAATAATAGAAAAAAACCAAAATGTCCTGATTGCAGAAAAGAACTGCAAGAAGTTTCAAGGCAGGAAATATATTTTTGTGAATTCTGTCAAATAAATTCTGAAAAAAATCCAGGAAATTTTGCAAAAACCAGAGAAAAAACAGAAACTCTAATTGAAGCAGACCTTGTTCTTGTAGCCCCAAGACATTTATTTAGAATGCCGTATAGCCTTCATGAAAAAACAGCATTATCTTCAATTGTTATTGATAAAGATAAAATAAAAGATTTTCAAATTAAAGATGCTAATGCATTAAAAATAAAAATAAAAAACTTTTACCCAGATGCAAAACCAGGGGAAGCAAAAAGGCTTTTATTACAAGCCTTAGACTGGAAAGAACAAAAAAACAAGCAAGAACAATATAGAAAAGAGATTAATAAACAGCAATCACCACAAAATTTTGAAACAACCAGTAAAGAACTTAAAAAAGGAGAATATAAACAAATTGAAATTCCAAATCCAACAGAAGAAATATACCCTCCATGCATAAAACTTATTTTAAAAGGAGTAAAAAATGATGGCAGAAAAAGAGCTTTATTTATTTTAATTAATTTCTTTAAATCCTTAGGTACAGATGAACAAAAATTAATAGAAATAATTGAAAAATGGAACAAAGAAAATTACAAACTCCTAAAACAAGGGTATATTCAGAGCCAGCTGAACTGGTATAGAAAAAAAACAGCAAGAATGCCTCCTAACTGCGATAAAACAAGCTATCAAGATCTTAATGTTTGTCTTCCTGATGAATTATGCAGGCAGATTAAGAATCCTGTTAATTATGCAGTGAAAAAATATTTCAAAACAGGAAAAAGGTTCAATTAAAAAATAAAATTAGTAATAAAAACTAAACCAATAATACATAAAAATGATATAATATAGATGTGAGAAACTAAAGATTGATCTGCTCATCTGCAAAGCTTAAAATCGTTTAATAAATTACTAAAAAAGTAATAATACTTTAAATCTTTCAGAAAATAAAAATTTAAATATCTCTCTTATTCAAGCCCAAACTCCTTAAGAGCCTTGTTCATTTCCTCGTCCATTATTTCAAATTTTTTATCATCTAAAAAATCTTTTTCCTCTAATTCTTTTTTTAATTTTTTTCTTAACTTTTCCTTTATCTTAGCTTTGTCATAATTATTCCAATTCTGCCTGCTAATAACTTTTTCTGCTTCTTTCATAATTCCTTCAGCATCTTTTGCATATCTTTCTGCATAAATTTCATTTTCATTTACAATAGAGCCGATTTTATGCCTTAATGATTTGCTCATTAAATTTGTCAATTGCTCTATGTCATCTTTTTTACCCATTTTTTATCATGCTTTTTATGTTTTTTATTTTTACCCTTATCAATCTTCTTAATATATCTATCTCTTCATTATTTATTTCTTCATTATTTTTTATTTTATCCAAAAGTTTAATATTTATTTCTTTTTTAATTTTATTTAATAAATCCTGTCTTTCTAAATTTTTATTTTTTAAAAATTCTTCTATGGTTATCAGTCTCCTTAAATTATTATAAAATATTTTGCTTGGCAGCCTTAATTCTAATAAGTCTTCTGGCATCATTAATAAAAACATGATATGTTTTTCATCAATTTTCTTTTTGTAATCAAAATCTATTTTTTTATTTGAAATATAATTATTAAACATAATTCTTGTTAAAGGGTCTTTTTCTATCAAAGTTCTTAACTTTTCCTCACTAAACAAAAGAACATGAAATTTTTGATTGAAAGTTTTTATTAACAAATTTTCAATATTTTTTTCAGAAACTTTTTTTTCTTTATCAATTATAATAATTATATCAATATCATTATAAATAGTTTCATATAAAAAAGAGCCAACCACAAAGATAGTTTTTATTTCATTAAATCTCTGCAAATCAGAGAATATGTTTTTTATTAAATATTCTTTAAAATCAGGAAGTTTTTTTTGGTTTTTGTAATAAAGTTCCTTATGCTTTTCCAATAGTTTAATCTGAACTAAATCTCCAACTTCAACAATTCTCTCCATTTCTTTTGGTATGTATATCTGATTAAATTTGCTTCCTTTTGATACTTTTTTCTCAAAAACAATTTCTTCCATAATACGTAATAAATACGTATCTATTTAAAGGTTTTGGTTCAGCAGATGAAATCTGCAGTGAAAAAATATTTTCAAACATCAAAAATCCTAGATTTCTGTGGCTTAAAAATCCTTAAAAGATTTTTAAAACCCAGAAAAATTAAATTAAAAAATAAATGATGAAAAGGTTATCTGGTTGATAAATCAAATCCTTGTTAATGGTTTTACTGAAAAAGGCATGCCTCTTGGAAATTTAACAAGCCAATTTTTTGCAAATATTTATCTTAATCCTTTTGATTATTTTGTAAAACATAAGCTAAAAGCAAAATATTATATAAGATATGTTGATGATTTTGTTATTCTTCATTCATCTAAAGAACAGCTCAAAATCTGGAAACAAGAAATTAATGAATTTTTAAAAAAAGAATTAAGATTAGAACTTCACCCAGAAAAATCTTGTATATCCTCTTTATCAAAGGGCATTGATTTTATTGGCTTTAGAAATTTTTATTACTTCAAACTTTTAAGAAAGAGGAATATTAAAAGTATGCTAATGAAAGTTGAAAAATATAAAGAAGGGGAAATAAGTAAAGAAAAACTTTTAGAAAGTTTTCAGGGCTGGCAGGCTTATGCAAAATGGGCTGATGCATATAAACTAAGAGAAAGAGCATGCTTAACAATAAAATAAAAATTTAAATACCTACTTTGTTTATTATTTTCATGAAAAAAAGGGTATTAATATTTTCAGCCTTGATATTATTAATAATTATTTTACCATTTGTCTTAGCTGCAAATGAAACAGCAACTGATAAAGCATATTCTTGTTTAAAAACACAATTAGAAGATAATTGTGCAGATACACTTTCAACAGAACAAAATGTTTTTAGTCTGCTTGCAATGGGTTATGATTCTTCTGTACAATCAGATTGTAAATTAGCTCTTGAAGACAAAGAAGGTAATGATTGTTGGGGTAAAACAGATGCTGATTCATGTAATATTAAATCAACTGCTCAGGCAATTCTTGCTTTAAATTATATTGGAGAAGATATTGATGCTCCACTTACCTGGTTATTAGATAAAAAAAGATCAACAAAAAATTTAAATTGGTACTTAGAAATTGATGCAAATGAAGCAGCCTCATGTAAGATTAAAGTCAATGATGCAAGTGAAAAAACATTTACAATGTCTGAAAACAAAAAATTTTCAGGCACTTCATCTTGTTTAACTCCTGCAGTATCTAATTATTATTTAAAAATAGACAATAATTGTCTTGATGATAATTTTACTATTTCTTGTGATAAAAATTTTATTTCAACTCTTTGGTATGAAAAACCAGGAGAGTCTACAATGTATATTTCAAGTGAGACTCATTCTGCATCTGCAGCAGGCTCAACAACAGAAAAAGTAAATTCTTATTGTTTTGGGATGTCTTCAGAATGTGATTATCAAGGAACTTTATGGGCTGCATTAGTTTTAGGTAAAACAGGAGAAGATACTCATGCTTATATTCCATATATTACTGCAATGGCTGATGAAACAGAAAATAAAAAATATCTTCCATCTGCATTTTTATACATGCTAACTAATGAAGATGATTATTATTCTGATTTAGTTGAACAGCAAAAACAAGGTAAATACTGGGAAGAAACAACTGATCAAAAGTTTTATGATACTGCTTTAGCACTTTTAGCATTACAAGGAGTAAATATAGAACAAGTAGATAACACTAAAGAATGGCTGTTAAGTGTTCAGGAATCTTCTGGTTGTTGGCATGCAGATAATATTTTAGAGACTGCATTTATTTTATATGCAGGATGGCCAAAAGATCCTGTACGTGTTGCAGGACCAGGAGGAGTTACACATTCTTATTGCACTGAATTTAGTTTTTTTTGTGTTTCAGCAGGAGAATGTTTGCTTGCAGATAAAACTGGTTTAGAAAATTATTATTGTCCTGGTTTAAGTGAAGTTTGTTGTAAAACACAGCCAGCACAACAAACTTGTGCTGATAAAGAAGGGATTATTTGTGATTCAAATCAAAGATGTAGTGAAAGTGAGGTTACAGCTTCTGATACTAATTATTGTTGTAAAGGCGCTTGTCAAGTAATCACTAAAAATGATTGTGAATTAGCAGGTTATTTCTGCAAAGATTCTTGTTTAGATACACAAGAAGAAAAAACAGTTTATTCAGCAGATTGTAATTTTGGAGAAACTTGTTGTGGAGACAAACCAGTTAAAAAAACTTCTTGGTTATTAATAATCCTTTTGATAATTTTGATTATTCTTGTGATTCTTGCAATAATATTCAGAAATCAATTAAAAATTTGGTTTTTTAGAAACAAAAGCAAATTCAAATTTGGCAAAGGCCCGCAGCCAGTATCAAGACCCCCAATGCCAGGGCCTCCACAACAATTCTTTCCACAATTAAGGCAAAGACAAATAATTCCAAGGCAGCCAGTAAGAAGAATGCCTATGAGAAGAATTCCTCAAAAAAGAGCAGAAAAAGACACTGCTTTTGAAGAGACAATGAAAAAACTTAGGGAAATGAGCAAGTGAAATCTCATTTTTGATGAATACAAAATAAATTACTTTCCAAAAAGGCTAATCTAAATTCTATAAATGTTTTATAGAAACATTTATATACCTTAAGGAACATATATGTTTATAATGGAACAAAAATGTATTCTTAAAGAAAGTTTATGGAAAGTATTTGATATTTTTGTAGATGAGCCATCAAGAATTCATTATATAAAAGAGATTTCAAGAAAAATTAGTCTTGCTCCTACTTCTGTTGCAAACCATATAAAAAAATTAGAAAGCTATAATCTAATAATAAAAAAACAGGGTGAGAGATTCTTTGGTTATATTGCAAACAGGGAAAATCCTGAATTTTTATTTTACAAAAGAATATCAAACCTTATAAAAATTAAAGAATCAGGAATTTTAGATTTTTTATGGGATAAACTTTTTCCTGATGTAATAATTTTATTTGGTTCCTGTGCTTTAGGAGAAGATATAGAAAAAAGTGATATAGACTTATTTATTCAATCGCCTGAAAAGAGATTAAATCTTAAAAAATATGAAAAAAATTTAGGAAAAGAAATAAATCTTTTTTATGAAACAAATTTCTCTAGATTAAGTAAAGAACTTAAAAATAATATCTTAAATGGAATTGTTTTAAAAGGATATCTTAAGGTTTTTTAAAATGGATTTAATTAAAATAACACCCAATAAAGAAACAGCAAAAAGCATTCTAAACATGATTTCTCTAATAGAAGAAAGATTAAAAACTCAGGATAAGACAAAAATGGTTTCTCTTATAATTTCAGATTATTACGAAATAATTAAAGAACTTTTCACAGTAGTTCTTTTAATTGATGGATATAAAACTTTAAGTCATAAAGATTTAATAAATTATATCAAGGAAAAATACGACGAATTTTCTCTGCATGAAATTTCAGTTTTAGATAATCTAAGAGTTCTAAGGAATAGGGTAGCATATGAAGGATACAAGATTGATATTTTATATTTGAACAGAAATGAAGACTTATTTAAGAGCATCATAAAAAAATTAAAGCAGATTATAAATAAGAAGCTGAAAGAAATGAGCAAGTAAAATTTGTAGGTTTTTATTTAGTGGGTTGTCTAGTTTCTCTTATAGGAACATAAATTTTCTTACCTTCTTTTACATAATACATACTACCTAAACAGTCTATTAGAGGTAATTTATTTTCTTTTCTTACTATCTGTGTCCAAAGATTATCTGCTGTAAGACCCTTATATCCCTCTCTCCAAGGTTTTTCCCCATAGATGTTCTCTTGGTTATAGTAAAAAATTTTGCTGTCTAATCCTCTAAATTCTTCTTTTTCTATAGAAAAAAATTTATCTCTTAGTGTATTTAATGAATCGCCTTTTTGAACTGTATATTCTATTCTTTGGGAATTTTGCATTAAGTTTTTCATCTTTCCAATCTCAGGTAATTCAATCTTCATTGCTTGTGCATAGCAATGAAGCCCCCAAGCTAGTATTGAAGTAATAATTAAAGCAGAGAAGTAAGGGTTAACTCTTGTTATTATATCTTTAAGTTTTTTTCTTATTTTGTTCATTTTGATTTTATTTTAGTTTAGCAAAAATTTCTTTTGCAGTATTTAATTTGTATTCCAAGTCTCTTTGATTTGAGGCTTCATCGCTTGCATTTAGTTCAGTATATTTTCCATGTTCGTCTATCTTATGAGATATACTCTTTACATGTATATTGAGGTAGAGTTGCCCAGGCATCTCGGATTCTTTTCTGTTTGGGGGAGAAGCGTTTATATAAATTGTATCTCCTGCGTTTATAGTATTTGGAAATTCAAATATTTTAGAGGTTTTACTACCCTCGCTACCGCTTAGCTGTTCTGAAGGATTGGGAATCCTTACACTGTACCAAATTTGATATTTCATTTTGTTTATTTTATCAATTTACTTAATTATAATAGTATTATCATATATTAAAAACTTCTTAGTTTTATTTTTGACAAAATGACAATATTTATAAACTAATTACTATTAAGTTAATTATAAATATGCCAAAGAAATCAAATATAATTGATGAAAAAGACAGAAAGATTCTTGTAGAATTAGATAAAGATGCAAGGCAGGCTGATTCAGAAATAGCAAAGAAAGTAGGGCTAAGCAAACAAGTAGTGAATGTTAGAATTAAAAATCTTGTTGAAAAAGGGGTTATCTCTAATTTTTATACAATTGTTAATGTAGGAAATTTAGGATTAAACACACACTATATTTTCCTTCAGTTAGAAAAAATAAATAAAGAAGAAGAAGAAACTTTGCTTAATAAAATCAATTTATTAGATTATGTTGGTTGGCTTGTTTCAGGTATGGGGAGATGGGATGTAATTATTAATATCAATGTAGATTCTGTGTTAAGTTTAGAAAAATGCCTTAATCAAATAATAAGTTTATGTGGTAAGCATTTACACGAATATCTTTTTACAACTCTTATAAATGCAGAGCATTTGGGGTATAAATCTATCTTGGGATCAAAAGATTCAAGGCCAATATACCAGGGAGAAAAACAAGGAATTTTTAAAATAGATATAACAGATGAAAAAATATTAAGAATATTGTCTAATAATTCCAGATTGCCAATAACAAAAATTTCTGAAAAAAGTAAGCTTCCAATACATGTTATTAATTATCGCTTAAAAAATTTGATAAGAAAAGGAATCATTGAAGGGTTTAAACCTAAAATTAATATAAGTAAATTAGGTTATCAATGGCACTTATTATTGATTCAATTCCAGAATGTTAGTGAAGAAAGAAAAAAAGAATTTATTGAATATTGTAAATTAAATAAAACTATTTACTATATAACAAACACAATAGGAAATTATAATGTTATGCTTGATATTCATGTTAGAAATGTCGAAGAATTTAAAGCAGTTCTCCTTGACCTAAAAGATAAATTCTCTGATGTGATTAGATTATATGAATCTGTAATAATATTTGAGGAGTATAAAATTAATTACATCCCGAAAGGAATAGTTACAAAGGCACTTTTATTTGATTTAGATGGGACTTTAGTTAACACACAAAAATTTGACGAAAAGATAATAAACAAAATTTTAAGAAAATATAATTTAAAATATAAACAAAGATTTATAGGTTATTCCTTAGAAGAATATATTAAAAAAATAACAAATGATAAAAATTTACAAAAAAAGATAAAACACGAATTTTTATTAGAATATGGGAAAACTTTAAAAAATGTTCAATTAGAGATTAATAAAGAGTTATTAAAATATGTAAGAGCAGGGGAAGACCCTTTAGTTGCCTTAGTTACTGCTAATAAAAGAAAATTGACAGAAGAGATTCTTAAAAAAACTGACCTTTTGAAATATTTTGATGTTATAATCACAAGTGAAGATTGCAAAAATCAGAAACCACATCCAGAACCATATCTGAGGGCAATGAAAGAACTCAATGTTAGTCCAAAAGACTGCATTGCGTTTGAAGATTCTGAGATTGGCACGGCTTCAGCAAAATCTGCAAAAATAGCAATTGTAAGAAAATGCAGTTATGCATAACTTTTAAACATCTCACAAATAATCTAAACATTTATTAATTCTTTTTTTCTAATAAATTCATGAAAAAAAGAGTCTTACCTATTATTTTATTAATCTTATTAACAATTAATTTAGCAAGCGCAGTAGAAATCAAATTATCAAAAGAAAGCTATAATCCCCAAGAAACTCTTCAGGCAGAAATAACAGGAAATTTTATTTCTCTTAGCCTTGAAAATGTCTTGATTTATGAGAAAAACACTCCAAGATCCCAGCCAGTTATCTCTGATTTAACTAAACAAGGAAATATTTATTATTTTTATGCAATTCTTCCAAATCAACAAGGAAATTTTTCTTTGAAAATAGAAAATGCAAGATATACAGAATCAGGAGTAGAAAAAACAACTGCAATTGTAAAAGAATTTACAATAATAAAAACAAACACTTCTTCTCTTCAAATAAACCCTGGGTTTGTAAAAACAAGCAGTGATTTTTCAATAAAAATAAAAGCCCTTAATTCAAATCAAGACATTAATGCAGTTTTTAATCAGCAATCTCAAAACCTTTCTTTAATAGAAGATATGCAAAAAACCATTTCATTTTCAATTTCTAGTTTAATTGGAAAATATGATTTAAAAATTAATTCTTATACAATTCCAGTTTTTATAATAGAAAAAACAATTGTAAATATTACTTTAGTGAACCAGACTAATCAGACAAATATTAATCAAACCAATCAAACAACAAATGAAACAAAAATTAATATAATTAATAAAACAGATGATGAAATTAAATCCTTGTATTGCTCTGAGTTTGGGGTTGAATGTGGAGATAATGAGGAATGTAATGTAGAAATAAAGCCTTCTCTTGATTCTGTCTTTTGTTGTCCTGGATTATGTGTTGAGAAAAAAAGTTCAGGCTCAACAGGAACAATAATAGGAATAGTTTTGTTAATCATAGTTGTATTATTTGTTGGTTTTATATATTGGAGATCAAAGAAAAAACAAAAACCAAAATCAACAGATGAAATACTAAAAGATAAAGAAAAAGAATTTCAAAAACGAATGCAAGAGCAAGGAAGCGAGGTAATAGGAAAGTTAGGAAAAGTTTAATTTGTAAGAATTTTTTTATATTTTCATAATTTATTTTTAATGTTCTTTAATCTTTTATATAAATCTCTTAATAATTTTTATCTTCATATTAAAATATTCTGATAAGATATTGATGATTAAATGAGATTTAGGTTAGCGAGGCTCCTAAATTTTAAATGAGGTTATTTTATAATTTTCTCAATCAATTCATTAACATAATCAAAACTTCCATCATTTAAAATAACAACATCATAATTTTCCTTATATCCTTTCAAGTTTTCTTCAATATTCTCATTTAAAAAACCAATTTTAATCAAATTTTCATAAGGAAAACCACTAACCATTCCAATATCACCTAAACTATCTCCTAAAAGAAGAACATTTTTTCTTTCAAGTAATTTATTATATATAGGAAGTTTATTTACTTCAGTTTCATGTTTATTAAGAGAATGAATTATTGGTTCTTCAACTCCAAGAACTCTACCATTTTTATCAAACTTAAACATATTTGCAATAATATGGATGTTCGGATATAATACTCCATCGTGTCTCAGATGTTCTTTTATCATATCTCCAGGACCAGCAGACATTATTATTAAAAGAATTTTATTAATATTTAATTTTTCTAAGAATTCTAAAGAACCTTCCCTGAATTTTATTTCACTTTTGTTTATAATATCATTAATAACTTGTTTGTTCATTCCACATTCAATTAATAAATTAAAATGTGCTCTCCACCATTCATGCATTTTTTTCTTTTTTTCTTTTTCTGGAATTTTTGTTGAAATTTCAATTGGATGATATTTATCAAATAAAGCATTGGCTCTTGGAGCATAATCTTCTGTTAGATATCTGCCATTTCTTATTTGAGCAATAACAGTAGAACTTTTTTTATCATTGACAAAAGCTTTAGTCAAAGTCCTGTCAAAATCAGCAATAACATGGAACTTATCTTTTCCTTGTTCAGAAATTTTTTTTATTGTTTCTTCTAATTTTTTATTATCAGAAATAATTATGTTTTTCATTTTAAATTATTTCTTTTTGCCAGGTTTTTTCTTGCTTGATTTTTCCTTCTTAGCTCTCTTAGAACAAATGGTTTCTGGTTTTTTTACACTTCCTTCTAAATTATTAATTCTTTCCTGCATTTCTTGTAATCTTGTAATCAAGATATTCTTTTCCATTGTAACTGCTTTAGCAATTTCATCATATCTATGGAGTTTTATTGACAAATTTGAAATAACCCCGCTTAAATCAAAATTTTTTAATCTTATATCTTCAGGCTCAATTATTTCTGCATGAGCAGGAAGCATATTTAATGTAATTTCAAAAATAAGATTTAAATTATCAACAATAACTTCAACTTCAGCAAAAGTAGTAAACAATCCTTCTGCACCTTGTTTTTCAAGAGGCTTTGGCTCGTGAACCTCTTTTCTTATAACATTAACTCCTTTATTTTCTCCAAGTTTTTTTATATATTCTTCTAATGATTTTTTAAGGTGCTCAGGAGGTCTTCCCATTACTTCAAAAATAAATAATGCCTTAATTTTAGTTTCTGCCATTTTAGTAAATCCTCAGATTTCTAAAACTTCCAATTTGGAAACATCGAAAATCTTTGATTTTCGTGGCTTGGAAATTCTTTTGAATTTCCAAAATTGGATAGTTCTCAGAATTTTTAATTCTGAAATACTGAAAAATTTTATTTTTCTTCATTTTTTTATTATATTTTTTTAATAATTTATTAAACGATTTTAAGCTTTGTTTGAGTAGCTTAAGCTTCTCTTTTATAACTCCTTAGTTTTATTTATTATTAATTTTGTTTTTGATATTTTATTCTATCTTATAACTAACATCATTTAATTTTTAAGCTTAACATATAATTAATTTAAGTCCTCATTTATATAAATTGATATTTTGATGATTATTAATCTTTATTAATTAATAATATTTGTTTATAAACTATTAGTCTTTTAAATGTTTCATTAATGTTAAGTCCAATATCAAACTTAACATTTCTATCAGCCTCGCCTTCGGCTCGGCTGCCTAAAATTCCCTTCTCCAAAAGCTCCTCATGCTCGCTTTTTCCGAAGCTATTCAAATTATTATATTATTAATAATATTGATTGGTTATAAAAACAGTTATAAAAAGCAGGGTAAATTATGTTAAGTTACATAGACTTTACAATTAATTAAGTTTATTAAACAAGACTAAAATAACTAACCCCAAACATAATACTGCAAAACTAATAATAGCATATATTTTTATTTTTTCATTTTTAGATTCATAAACAGTATTGCTATCTGTATTTTTCTGATTATTTGTTATTGTTTCTTTAGATTTAGAGCTTCCAAGCTTAATAACATCTCCAGAAATAGAATTAGTTGATTCACTAGCTTTACTTATTATTTTTATTTTTTCAGTATTGTTTTTATTAACCACTGCTTCTTTTTTCAAAACTTCTATTGCTTCGCATTTTTGATTTTCAAGTTTAAAACAAATTTCTGCATCTCCAGAAAAATCACTAAAACCTTTTCTTATTTTTAATTTAATTGTTTCAGTCTTATTTCCTGGGCCTTCAAACAAATTATAAATATAATAATTCCCTGATTTCCACACTTCCTTTTCACTGCTATCTTTTCCATATCTGTCGCTTATAATATTCTCCTCATCATCTTTTATCCAAATTTTAAAATTATATTTTTGATTCTTTAAATTCTTAGCATTCACTTCTATATCAAATTCATCCCCATTAATAATTTCATCATCATTCCAATCTATAGAGATTGAAGCTTTTGGGTTAGAATTATTCTCTTGAATAGGATTTTGAGTGTTATTTTGAGTGGGATTACTCTGACTTGTTGAACAATTATTTTGAGATGCCGGAGTTGGATTTCTTTCAAGCCAATTTCCTGAACAGAACTGAAAGGATTTCCCGAAAGGTTTTAAATTTTTATTATAAGACATATTATTAATAAGAAAACTACTTTCATTATAAATAAAAACCTCTTCAGGACCATCATTAAGCCCACTTCCTATTTGAGATAATGCACAACAACTTTTAAGAGGGATATTAAAAAGCAAACAATTTTCTTTTCCACTACCAATTATTATCCCAAATCCATTAGCAGATATATTTAAACTAAAATTTTTATTACTTGTAGTTAAATCTCCGATTTTCCAGTTTATTAAAGACATGTTTTCATTATTGGAGTTATATAATTCAACCCATTCAAAACCAAAAGAATTATTTGTGTGATGCATAACTTCATTAATCCTTACTTCAGCAGAAACACATATTACTGATAACAAACTAATAATCAGCCCCAGTAAGATTATCCAGCTCTTTTTCATCAAGAAGGATATCATCTCCAATTTTTAAAGATTGTTGTGTTTTCTTTCTTTTTTCTTCAAAAAATTGGCTGAAACGCTTGCCTTTTTTTCTTACAATTTCTTCATTAATAACCCAATTTTTTCCAGAATCTTCCATTTTTTTAGGATTAATAAAAAACCATCCAAGTCTATTAAACCTAACTGCAATAACAGGTTTTAATGAAAAAATCTCTGAAAATGTAATAAATCTGTCTATTTGTTCTTTTGTAATATATTTCACAGGCTTTTTTGAAGATTTAGCCTCAATTGCAAATTTCTTGCCCCTTTTACCAGCAATAATATCACAATCAGCATTTTCCATAATTCCTGAACCTGCAACGCGAACACATCTAAAATTATTACCCACAAACATCTGATATAATTCACGTTCTGCATTACTTCCTTTTGATTTATTTGACATAATAATTAAAAAATTGTTCAACCTCTTCTTTTTTTAATTTTATAAAATTAGTGCAAATTTGTTTTAAATGATAAGAAAATTTATTTTCAAAACCAATATTCTCAACTTTTTTCCCTTTTTCCTGAACAGCTTGAACAGCAGGCACAAAATCTCCATCACTGCTTACAAGAAGGGCTTTGTCATATTCATCATTATAAGCAAGTTTAACCATGTCTACTGCAAGATGAATATCATCTTCTTTTGCTTCATATATTATTTTACCGTTAACTTTCCTTTTTTGCATTCTGCATAAAACAAAAGTAAAATTAGTTATTCTTTGTATTTTATCAAAGAATTTCTGCTGTTTCATGTAACTTTCAACATCTCGCATTATATCGAGTGGAACATTATAATAATATGTTCTTATTAGATTCCTATTTCCTGTTAAATACTCAACAAATTTCTCAAAATTAAAATCATTTGGTTTTTTTTCTGGGAATAAATCTTTTACAATGTGATAAAGATTGCTTCCATCAATAAAAATTATAATTCTTTCCTCTTTTTTATCTTTCATAAAAGATTAATATTAAACCACATTATAAATTTTACTAAAAATATGAAATCCTGGGTTTGCAGTACAAGCCCAGGGTGTATATGATTATAATAGAAATTTAGAGGTTATAAATCTTTTGATTTATTTGAATGTGGGACATTAATAATCTATAGAATTATTTTTTAATTGTTTTCTTAGTTATAATAACATAAACTCTTTTCCTTAAATATCTTCTAGGAACATCTGCTTTAGCAGAGGTGCCTATAGGAGTTAC
>Ga0315274_10001397_pt1 | contig 37135 bp, 28 predicted proteins | sample YL17G02_20_MG_FD_203700 | JGI IMG/M metagenome (GOLD analysis project Ga0315274, IMG submission 203700) | Sediment microbial communities from Yellowstone Lake, YNP, Wyoming, USA - YL17G02_20 | ecosystem: Environmental > Aquatic > Freshwater > Lake > Sediment | place: USA: Wyoming | collected...
TTTGGTTTATCTGCTCTTTAGTACGTTTCTGTGTTCCATCGTGCATCAGATGTTCCAAATTATGTGAGATACCTCGTCCAAGATACTCACGCTCGTATATACTGCCTGCCCTGACGAATACGTGCAGGCTGACAACAGGCGCCGCATGATTCTCTTTGACGATGACGACCATTCCGTTATCTAAGAGCGTTTTTACAGCTTCTGAACCCGATGCCACATTACCGATCATCAACGCAAAACTCAAAAGTATCATAAAAATGTACCTACCTATACTGTTCATGAATATTACCTCACGAAAGTTTATCTGTTAAAAGTAGCACTATGTCTAACCCACAAAATTATTATCAACGTAAGTATCAGGATGATGATGTAAAAAATAAGTGTGCTGAAAGGCGCCTTTCGGCGTTTCTTTGCGATCCTTTCCTCTATTGTCTCAAAAGCCCTGGGTTTGTTGTCAGAAGAATCTTTCTGTTCATCATCGTTTTCAGCCATTTCGACGCCTCCCTTTGTCTCCCTTTATTATTACAATTTTCATCCCCAAACTTTAAACTGAAGAACCTAGCAAACTGTGTTCGGTACGAGCAATGATCTCGTCTTGCAGGTCATCCCAGAGTGAAACGAATGGCGCACTGTAACCAGCAACACGAACCATGAGACTCCCATACTTTTCAGGATGTTTTTTCGCATCGAGTAGCATCTCACGGTTATAGAAGTTAAACTGAATCTGCTGTCCTCCCGATGAAAAATGCCCACGAATAAGTGCCGCAATTTTTTCTATACCATCCTCGTCGTCAAGGAGTTTGGGGTCTATCTTTACGTTCAAAGTGGTAGCTGTCGGTAGAAGCTTGTGCGGGAGTTTTGCCACAGAGTTAAGCACCGCAGTAATGCCCTGACGGTCACGCCCCTGAGCCGACCCGATGCTGTCTGCCAGAGTCATTCCTGATTTCCTTCCATCAGGAGTCGCGCCAGTTATACGCCCGAACTCTACGTGCATGTTCTCTCCGCCGGCTGTCGTGCCTAGTATATATTCTCCACCCCTATATGGTATCCGCCGTTTTAGGATACTGGAAAACGTTTCGATAACTTGACTTGCAACCTTGTCAACTTCATCGTCATTGTTACCGAAATGCGGAAACTGGTTAGTGATTTGAATTCTAAGCTGTTCGTGACCTTCCCAGTCCGAAGCCAATACGTCTGCCAATTGTTGAAGGCTTAGAATTTTATCTTCAAAAACCATTTTTCGTATAGCGATCAATGAATCCACGAGGTTTGCAATGCCGATAATGTCCCAGTTGCAGTAGTTATAGCGGGCGCCGCCCTGTGTAAATCCCCGTGCATTTTCGATGCAGTCACGTGTGACTAATGACGCTTCGAGATACCCACCCGGCTGTTCGGCAGAAATCCGATCACGAACTAAAGAGGCTTCGTGTGCATATTCCGCTACAGAATCCATAACGTCAGTGATATGTTTCCAGAACTTATCATAGCTGTCTATCTCGGAAAGATCAAAGCCATTCTTCAGTGATGGTTCAAGACCCAATGCGATACGAATGATCTTTGGCATGTTGATGAATCCCTCAACAGAACCCATCTGCGCCATACCAGTAACAATCACCTCATGGCAACCTGACAGCGAGAAATTTCGAGCATCTTCGGGTTTGACACCGATATTAATGAGTGCAGGAACGATCTGCTCATCGTTGCAGAAATCAGGGTTCCCGGTCTTTGCACGCATAACTCGAACTGCTTGCTCAAGTATCTCTGAAGGTGTATTGCGGTTACAACGAAGCCCAACCTGTGGACGGAGTAGTTTCAGATCCTCAACAACTTCAAGGCATAATTGTGTAACTTCATTGCTTGCATCGCTTCCGTCCGGCATCACACCGCCCAGGGTCAAATGATTAATAGCACTGACGCCGCTTTGTGCGCCAACGTATTCAAAATACTTGATCCATAGGGAACTGACAAGCTCCTTCGCAAACTCTCGTGTGATAGTGCCATTCTGCACATCCTCTTTGTAGAAGGGATAAAGATACTGGTCCACTCTACCGGGTGCATCAGGCACAAAGAAGAATGAGAACCATGCACATTGGCACGCCTCCCAAAAATTGGTTGGACGATATGCAGTAACCTGTCGGCAGTTTCGTGATATAGCCTCCAGTTCATTTTTACGCACAGGGTCCACTCCGTTGCGAGATAATTCAAGCGCATAATCTGCATAGCGATCACTGAAGTTTATATATCCTTCAGCAATAATTTTCAGTGCTTCCAGAAAATTCTTCTGCTCTTCGTAATCTGGGCCCATTACATCAAGCCTTGCAATCCTGCCATCTATCTGTTCACAAAGACCGTGAAACCCGATTGCGAATATAGTATCGTAGTCCAGAGTTTTGTGATTACCTGCCCACGAAAGTACCCCTTCCTTAAAAAGCAGATGTACATAGTCAGGGACCTGCCATCCACTTATGCCTGCCCATCCCTGTCTTCCGAATATTACCGGTTGCACTTTACTATCCATCTGTAACCTGGGGGTATCTCCCACGATAAGCTCACCATCGCTGATGACAAGGGTTTGGTTTTGATAGCAGTGGGCAATGGCTTTTGCTTCACGGATTACTGATGGTTCCCCGGCGGTTTGCTCCATAGATTCTTTACGAAGGTCACCGATGCGGGGATCAGATTGGTGAATACTTCTTAAAGCACGTTCTCGCATAGCGGTGATTCTTTCGTTCATCAACAATACCTCCGCATTAAAAAGTCATTGCCCATTTGAAAGATTCGCCGACTTGCTTTGGAATATCACCAACACTGTCGTCAGCATCTAATAGATAGCGTGCAACCGCTCCAGAATCGCACCAGCTTGTCTGCAAGAACCCCATAGACTGCTCAGTTCGATTATCTGCGGCATACTTGAGAAACGCCTGCGTAGCCTTCAGTTCTCTCCATGGACCAACGGCAAACCTGAAACCCTTGCTCGAAAAATACGGAACTGACGGATAGCTTTCACGCTCACCATAGTGCCAGTCACACATGATAATATCTTTCGGTATCTCATCCACTAACTGCCACGTATCATTCATCGAGGCTTCCCACTCACCAAATCCGGTGGCACTGCCGTCAAGCAACCTGTCACTCCACATCAGCATATCCACGTTCTTCTCGCCAACGAGATGCCCATGCAGTGTTTTTACCCAATCGGTGAATAATTCCGAATTGGTAAAATCCTTACATCGTGGACATTTTCCAATCTCAAAAACCTCGTCCAGACCGACGTGTATCGCATCCGCTTGAAAGGCATCAATCATATCATCCATGAGATCAAAAACCACACCGCTAACATCCGGATGACGTGGACAAAGGCTTCGGCAGTAACGGACAGTTTCTTGATCGGGTGTTTCGTCAAACTCAGGATATACTCTCAGCAATCCCTGTTCCGTACCTCTCTCCTTCTCTGATTGATGACCAAGCAGGTTCATCTTGGGAATTATGCGAATGTTATTCTGCCTGCACAGATCGCCTATTTCAGATGCCTGTGATAATGTAAGCGGTTCCCAATCGGCTACTTTGGGATGGCTTTTGAATTGGTAGCGATACCTGACCAGCAGAACCAGAGCGTTGCAGTTGTATGCCGGCAAGACTTCAGAGATCAGCCGTTTGAATATGTCAAAGTCCTTCTGTCTTGGCGCACCGAGGCAAAGTCCACGAAATTCCCGATCCGATCCTTTTTTTCCAGACATAACTCATCTCCCTTTCATAAATCAATATAGACAAAAAACCATTTCCCCATCCTACGACTGTACCCCTTTGCTTATTGTAAGCTAATAAGAGTATACATCTACCAACTCCCCATCGGTGTTTTTGAGATATGCTTTATCTCCCCTGTTGTTCCATATAGGTGTTTTCGATCCCCAATAGAAAGATGAAGAAGTATTCGTTCCTGAACCTGTATACACCATAATTGTGGAGTGACCGGGGAGAATCAGTTCCCCAAACCTGTATGTATGGCCAGCATTATCACTGAGGGTGAATCCGGTAATATCAACAGGTGTATCGGTGGTGTTGATTATTTTGACCCATTCCCCGTTGAGATTTTCTTCGTCTCTACCAGGTGGGTCGGGATTGATCTCTGCAATCTCCACATTGCGGTTCACCGGTCTTGAAACTTCGCTTCCGATGCGATTTTGCTTCACACTTTTTTTGACCTGCTGTGCAACCATGTCTAATTCATCTTCCGGGTCGCCGTATTGTGTGTAAGTTGTCCAGTTATTTGCATTGATATCATATCTGCTCAATCCTCGTCGTGTTCCAACCCAGATACGATCTCCGTCTACTGATATAGATAGCGCGCAGTCATGAGCCAGTCCATCCTTTCTGGAATATGTCAACCATGTTTTGGTCTTTTTGTCATACCTCATAAGTCCTGCATCGAACGTTCCGAGCCATACAGTGTCTGAACTCCTGACGATGCACGTGATCCGGTTGCTTGCTAGCCCATTATCTGTGGTATGCGTAACCCACTTTTCTGTTCCTTTATCATACATAGTAATGCCGTTGTCGCTGCCGAACCATATTACATTTCCATCCACACATATACTGCTAATTTCATTGCTGGCCAGTCCATTTTCAGTCGTATACGTCATCCACATATCCGATCCTTTGTTATATCTGCTCACACCGCGCATGGTTCCCACCCATATATAGTCCTTACTGGCAGCAACCGACCACACCTCGTTTGATACGAGTGTATTGGCATACTCTCTGGTCATGGTTCCGGCTTTTATCTCCAGCCCGGAAGTATAGCTAATCCAGGCATTGGGATTGTCTGACATGCCCGGGAACTTACCAATGCCGCCATTTGCACCCATCCATATATCATACCCGTCCATGGTGATGCAACTCACGTCCATTCCTGGAAGACCATTCCAAGTACCATAACTATCCCAACGATCAGCTATCTTGTCGTATCTGCCTACTCCCCTTCTGCTAGCTACCCAGAGGAATCTATTGTCTACGGCTAATCCGGTGATGTCATCAGAAATACTGCCGCCTATGGGCAATCTGTGGTTTGTCCACGTTCCGTAGAATTTATCATACCGCGATATACCTTGGGATGTACCGCACCAGACGCATCTATCATCGGATACAACTGCTTGAACGCTCTCACCGACCAATGTGTTTTGCCTGGTGTAGTTAGTCCAGGACTCCCGCTTTTTATCGTAACGACTTATACCACCTGGTGTACCAATCCATATATATTTACTATCAGCTTTGAATGCCCTCTGATTGACGAAATCCATCAACAGCCCTTCACCACTATGAAAGGATGTCCACGTACCGGACGCTAGATGAAATCTCCTTATGCCACCTATCTCTGGTGCTAGCCACAGATAGCCTTCATCTTCGAAAACTTCCCTGATCTGACTACCCCAGCCTACTATTTGTATTGTTGTCCACTCACCCGTTTTCCTGTTATACCCGGTAACGCTCCCTTTCCGCCATAATTCATAGATGAACCACGTATATTCTTCTCCCTTAACTATTCTTGATATCATGTCCCCTTCAAGAACGTTCGAACTGGAGTATACTGTCCATTCGCTGGTTCTCTTATTGTACCGGGAAAGTGTTCCGCTGCCTCGATCCTTCCAGTGTGCAACCCACACGTAATCCTCGTCTATGTCTATACATCTGGCTCCCATCTGTGCCAGACCGTCTTCCTCCATAAAGACCGTTTGTTCGCCGTCCTCGCTGATCCGCCTCACCCCTGACGAACTGATACTAAGCCAGAGGGCAGCACCGTCTGCCTGCATATCGTATACGTAATTCCTGGGTTGTATGAGATGAGATAGTTTAACCTCACTCCACGTACCATCCCTTTTGTTGTATTTATTTATCCTGGTCTTCATCTCCGGGCAGACCCAGACAAAGTTAGTAGTGCATTCAATCTGACGGATGTTATTGCTAAGAAGCCCGTCCTCAGTGGTGAAGTGCTGCCAGACATCAGCAACTTTATCGTATTGCAATACTCCATAGTCAGTGGCAAACCATACCCATTTGTCATCCACACATATTCGTTTTATAATTGTTGGTGACTTATTCTTCGTATTTCCAAGAATGGTCTCACGTGTGAATCTACGCCAGGTGTCACTTTTCCTGTCGTATCTAATTATCGCACCGTTGTGGGAAGCTGACCAGTTGCTGAACCAGATGGCATCTCCGTCGAACACTATATTGGCAACACTCGCCTCTTTGAGCGGTTGGCGCGTTACAAATGCCCTATGTTCCTGATGTTCTCCTGATGGTATATTATATTCCACCGTACCACTGGTTGTCCCCAGCAAGAGGGCATCTCTCGTTCCGCCGAGTAACGGAAGAACAGAATCTGCAAAACGAACAATACTGGTGATGTTATATGATAATTTCGTAACCTCCAATTGACCAGTTTTAGCAGAAAACCTTGCCAGTCCGCCAGTTGTCCCAATCCAGATACAGTTTCGCTCAGTATCGATCATCAGTGATCTAACATTGGGGTTAGGCAGTCCTTCCAATATGGATCGCCAAGCGCCAGTATCCCGCTCATATATCGCTACTCCTCCACTGGTGCCGAGCCATATCTGATCTCCCTGAACCAGTATGCAGTTCACGTTCCGCCGTGCAACGGAAGAACAGATAACGTGATTGTGGATAAACCCATGCTCACTTGTATAAAGCGATCCTATGCCTGTTGAAACATCATATTCCAAAAGACCTTTATCTGTACCGATCCATATCTCATGGTCTCTCTGCACGATGGAAGTTATCTTATAATCTGAGAATCCCCCGAAATCATTCTTCTTTAAAGAAACTGATGAGGTTTGTTCTTCCGTTGCACGGCGGAACGTGAAAGGTTTTTCTGAATTTGTTTCTTCCTCGTTGGCAGAACGGAACACTGGGTTCCCCAGTGACGGCGAAACGAGAAAGGTATCCACTGGCTTAATTGTCACAGATTCAAATGCTTTGATCAGCGAATCTCCTTCTATCTTCCCACGAAACAATCCTCTGTTTGTTCCCACCCATATAGCTTTGTTTGAGTCGCCTTCGTCTATTATTGCCAGGGATGTGACAAAACTTTCTGAAAGTATGTTAGTTTCATTGTAAAATTGCCAGTGGTCCGACCTTTCATCATAACTCGCTAACCCTCGTGCCGTTCCGATCCACAGTATACCTCCATCCATCGTCAAGCTAGTGATGTATTCTGTTGAAAGTCCATCTTTCTTTCCGTATCTAGTCCATTCTGATATGATCGGATCATATTTCATCAGACCATCTGACGTGGCGATCCAAAACTTGCCTGATTCACTCTTGGCTATCGCTTTCACTTCATCTTCCGGCGGCGAATCGGCTTTGACATACGTTATCCATCTGTTCTTGACTTTATCGTACATGCTCACGCCGCTATCATAAGTTCCGAACCATATCTCACTCTTGTATACGGTTATCCATGATATGTTGTCGCTGACTAAGCCGTCATCCTTGGTATATCTAACCCATGTACCTACCGCTTCTATGTATCTATGCACCCCCCCGTTGGCAGTTCCGATCCAGATATTGCTCCCATCTATTGCTATGGATCTTATATCGTTGCTCGATAGAACATCGGACTTGGTGTATGTCTTCACAAACATTTGGTTCGTCTTGTTATATACGCTAATGCCAGAACCGTAAGTGCCGAACCATACGTAATTGCCACTTACTGCAATCGTAGTGACGAAGTTACCCACCAGCCCATCGTTGGTAGAATAAGTATTCCAAGAATCTGTTGCCCTGCTGTACTTGTTGACAAAATTTTGTGTCCCGACCCAGACGTACTCATCTTCCAAAGCTATCGCACTGACGTAGCTGAACCAACTTTTGTTGCTCAAACCATCCTTTGCTGTCCGCGCGGACCAACTGTCAATGCTTCTATTATACCTGTTGATTCCTTGGTCTGTACCGAACCACGTATAATCCATGCCAACAGCGATACGGAAGACTTTATTTCCTTTAAGTCCATCCTTTTCCTTGAAACTCCGCCAGGTTCCTGTATCAATATTGTATTGACTCACGCCGTTGTCAGTGCCAAACCACACCCAGTTTAGATCAGAAGCAACCGCATTAATATTATCAGAACTAAGACCATCATCTTTGGTATAGTGTCTCCAACGATTGGTGGCTCTATCTAACCTGGAGACGCCGCGGTCAGTAGCGATCCATACGTTCTTATCATCTGCGGATATGCAGCGAATGTTGTTGCTTATGAGAACTCGCTGCGAACCTTCCGATTGCCCGATCTGCTTTAACTCCGTGATGTCTATTGTCTTAACCTGCTTGCCACAAGAGCATATTATAAAAACAGTTAAGACTAACCCAAATTTCCATAGTTTGTATAATTTCTTCATAGCAGTATCCTTTGTCTAAATAACGAGTGAACAGCGATGCATACAATACACCTGTTACTGATTATCGGAGGAGCACTTGAGAAGAGGGGAGCGGCTTTTCCAGCGCTAAAACCACTTTTAAGCGCGCGATAGCGCAGATGCATGACACCAGCGCTGGGTCAGCCGCCCTTGGTGCACCCCGTCGCCGAGGGCACCAAGTGTTACCCCCTTCTTAAGTGCTCCTCCAAACGCAATGGATATTCCAGGCTAAGTCCCTTAGGCGATGGCGGCGGCCAGCCCCATCTCCTGTCATAAACAAGCTCACCACCCTGACTGCTAAGCCAGAAAGCTTTCACGTAGTCTCGCCAGCCAATCTGCTCAACTACGATGCGACAATTGCATCCAGGATGTGCTCTGTCGTTATCTGCCTTTTGCATGGAGGAATATATTCTGTTCACAGTGTGACCCTTGCACGCGTTACACGATTTGCGTTTTCGAGATGATGTATGATATACAGTAGGCTGATTCGCACTTATGATCATAACCGTATCTGAGCCTTTGAACGTAGATCCATCGTATAAACGTCCAGTTACAGTGAATGGCACCAAAAGATCATGGGTAAGATCAGTCTTCAGATGACCGCTATTATATAGAAAGACAATAGTTCTGCTATCAGGACACAAAATGCTGTCCAGAGCATGCGCACCCTCACATCCAACGCTGGAAACGTCAACTTCGGTTACTTCATATCCTTCGGGAAAGACGACTATGGAACTGAATTCATCGTTGCGGCCATATCGAAAGGCATTCGGCTTTATCATGACCACCACGGGGATCATATCACCTAGCACCTCGGCTAGAAGCTGATCAACCAGAGCTCCTGACGTGAATAGTGATGCACTCGACAGCCCAAAGATCCTCAAGAATTCCAACCTGGTGATTTTCCTCCGATTCAGATCACGCATATTAAAATCACGCTCCTCTATCCAGATCATAAACAATGTATAACGAGTACCAAGCGAATTGCTGTTGTGATACACATTTAGATATCAATGACTTTAATATATCAATACGACTTTTTCAGTTAGCTAAATTTTCCGAAGAAAAGAGATTCTTTCCCTAGATCAAGTCTGGGGTCAGAATGACATTTTATGTCACCCTGAAGGCTTCTCTTGTAACACTGCCAATTTTATCAAGGAAATAATCAATCTCGTCATGAGACCTTATTATTATATCGCTTGGAATGTGCAACTTTACTACCTGATCTCTTACAGCCTCAGATATTCGTATCTTTTCTTTGACATGGTTCAAAATTAAGGTAACAAAACACTTGAAAATATAAACAATATGTTATATCAGCAACGGTAACAATTAAAACTGACAACTTTCGTTGCCTACCTCGTAAACTCAAAACATTGATATTTTACCAGATGCGGCGGCGATGGCAAGGAACGTTATCGGAGTTATCAATGCGCCAGAGGCAGAACCCACGAAAAGCCCAATCCGATCCTTTTTTTCCAGACATAATTAATCTCCCTTTCATAGATAAGAGTGTAGACCCGGTAACAGAAAGGTTACACCCAAAAAAGTGAATATGACACAAGCAAAACCTATTATCGAAGCAATAGCTGACGATCTGCCCTTACGTTTCATCCCGATTCTAAGGTGCAGGTATATGGCGTAGATGAACCACGTAACCAACGCCCACGTTTCCTTCGGATCCCAAGACCAGTACGTTCCCCACGCAACGTTAGCCCAGATCGCACCTGATATGATCCCCAATGTCAGGAACGGGAATCCCAAACTTATGGATTTATAACCTATCATGTCAAGTTTATCTTTTGCCAGTAAGTCTTCTGGATTATTCTTTTGCTTGAGCAGATACGCTATCCCAACGGCAAAAGATACCGCAAAACAAGCGTAAGATATAAAACACGTAATTATGTGAAACTCCAGCCAGTGGCTTTGGAGGGCAGGAACAAGCGGAGTGGTTTTCTGATATTCGAGTGGCAGAGCAGATGCGGCGGCTATGGCGATAAAAGCAATTGGTGTTATCAATGCGCCAAGTGCCTTTATCCGGAACCTGAATTGCAGAACCAGATACACCAGCCCTATAAGCCACGACCAGAATACAAGAGTCTCGTATATCGTCACGAAAGGAAAATGCCCGGTCTCTCGTGTGCGAAATATTAATGCTATCGTTTGTACTATAAGCCCAACACCAAGTATCCACGTAGCCAGATTGCCCGCTATGTTTTTCTTAAATATCGCATAGATTATATATAACACCGTAGCAAAAAAGTAAACAAATAAGCTAATTGTAAAAAAAAGTATACTATAATTTTCCATATTAACCTCTAAGAGAATTCTCTTTTAAATATAGTCTTCTCTGGTATATCTTCATATTTTGCTATAACCATTTGCTTCCAATCGAATCTATAATCACCAATATTTGGTGGAATGATTATTTCTTCCTCATTAGCAGTAATTATATATTGGAAGTTAGTATAGCGAAGATGTTGAGAATATATATAGTTCAAAATATTTATAACAGTTTTCTTGCTAATACTGTGAAAGACGCCATCATGTATTAAAAAATGTGGCAAAGTTGCTCTTGTATCTAGAATATTAAAAAATGCCATTAAATCATAGGCAAGTATTCTAAAACGTGACTGACCTAGAGCATCAGGTCTGGGAACATTAATTAATATATCAACCGGCAGATTCCTCCTACTTGTTGAAGCCTTTACATCAAAGTATGCACCTTCCACTTTCTCGTCTAAGAAAATAGCACTCCTAAGAATATTATTAAATAGTGAGGTTAATTCTGTAATTCTGTATTTACTTCCATCAATGTTATCTATTATTTTGCTAATTATTATGGATTTATCGATGTCCAGATCCGCTATTGTTCTTTCTATTTCTTGAATATTTCTTATAGATGACATATTCCTTTCTATCTTTGCCTTTTCATTTATTAATTGCTCATAGGTATTAATAATACTATCTAATGCTTTTTCTTCCTGAAGCAGTTTATATAGCTTGCTCCTTTCCTCTTCTAATTTGGATATATCATTAAGTATAACATTGATGGATTTATTCAATTCTGTTTCTCTTTTTATCAAGAACTTCCTTCTATTCTCTATTATTTCTTTTCTGAATGAAATTACCTCATCAAGTGTTTGTTTAACGAAATTTGCCAATTCTTTGTTTATTTCGTAATACAATTCTTTGACTCGTTCCACATCTATATCCAATTCAAATGTATAGCTTTTTTGATAATCCTCTAATTTTCTTCTTAATACATTGTAAGACGCTAATTTTTGGGATATCAAGTTCGAGAGTTCTATCAACCTTCTTTCAACATCCTTATAATTATCTATAAACTTGAATTCTTTTAGAGAGTCTTCAAGGATTATTATTCTTTCTTCCATATTCAGCATTTCAATCCTAAATTCTTCTACCGTCTTACCAGTCTCTTCTTCTATTTTTCTCTCCAATTCTTTTACGGTACTTTTAAGTTTCTCTATTCTCTCCTGAAGATTATTGAATTCATAGATATTACTATTCGGTATTCCTAAAAGGTAGAAATTATAAATTAAAAGGGCAGACTTTCTTAAATTCGGGTCAATGAAATTTATGGGATCCTTCCTTTCATGGTGATTAATATCATCCTTTATAAAAAATCTCATAAGTCTTCTAAACCATGCACTATCAATATAACCATTATACTCATCCAAACAGAAAAACTTGGTTCCTAATATATCTCTTAATTCAGATTCACTATACTCGACCAGATTTTCCCCTTTTAATCCAAAATACGCAATCTTTTGATTGCCAAACTCCCTTTTTATCTTATATATGATATTATCCATAGAAAACTCTAATATAAGATTATGATCTTTCAAAAAAGAGCGTGTTTTTATTTTTATATCAAAAAATTCCTTAGCTTCTTTAGAGAGTAATGCAAAATCTATTAATCTCACTAGAGTAGACTTACCAACACCATTGACTCCTCTACCCTCTCTATCTCCAGAATATTTACCCAGTATTATATTAATTCCTGGTAGGAATCTCACTTCATCAAACAATCCGGTTTCCGAATAAATCCTGTTCAGTAAAATCATTTTTATTTAACCTTATTTTATATCCATTTAATTCTATTAAACCCAAAGCAAATAATAAACTCATCACATCCATAAACATATCCGGGGTTCTTTTTATATCCCTTTCTAAAAAGGTATTCATTACATTTTCGATTATTATAAAATCGCTTTTTCTATTGAGAATCCTAATTATCTCACTTCCTAAAACCAGTATATTTATAGATAGATCACTCTCTGGATAAGGTTTTAGCATTTTTCATCCACTGTCCTTTTGCCAATTAAGCAATATTCAAAATAGTATATCAACACTACTCCTACGTAAAATTTATAAACGTCATCATTCTTATATTTAGATGAATATTCTTCTGTCAAATGATATAATCTTGTTTTAAAATCTCCATTATATTTCAAATAGTCACGCCTTATTTTAGAATGTAAAGCTGATATACTTTCATTATCTTTTGGTAACACACCTTCTAATTTAGAAAAATATCCTAAGCATTCATAATATTCGTTTATTGCTGTATCTACATCTTCTTGCGAATAATTGAGTTCAATTTTATCTTTTATATATGATGGCTTTTTATGTATAATGTCACTAGAATCCTTCACTTTGATTAGATCATCTATGATGTCACTTAATATGTCATTCACAAAATAAATTTCATCTATACTCAAATATTCAGCGATACTTCTTTTTTTAGACCATTCTAGCGTATCAATAAAGACTAATATATAGTTTATGTCTATTATTTCTACATCCTTTTCAAGAGCTACTAGAAAATTTCGCATTTCAGTTGTTATTTCACCATTATAGACAAACATCCATTTATAACCTTTATTCTTCCAATTTATCTGATACTTGTCAAAATCTCCTTCCTTATCTTTATTTGTAACTTTCCTTTTAAAGTCATTAAGACTATATTTTTCTGGTGAATATACCGATAATGATATTTGATTGTCTAAAATGCCATCACTTCCTTTGTCATGTTTTTGCTTAATCGGAGTAAATCTGCTTCCATAAGCAATTGCGTAAAGCTTATTGATAAACTCATTAAATTCTAAACCTAACAAGGATTTAATCTGAGTTTTTATTGCATTATCTAAAACTTTAATCATATTTTTAAATCATCGCTGTTTAACGTTAAGACTTCAGAATTTAATTATACAATTTTAAACATACCTTTATCAAAATACAAGAAGTTTTAGGTTCTTTGATAAATAAAATTTATATAAGAGTCATTAAATGGAGTGCGGAAGCAAACTCCATCACTCCATAAGCTAAATCATTAATACTTCCCATAATATCTTACAAGAGCGATAACACGACAGTAGTCGGAAAAGCTCACGCTGTCGGGAACTGAGTGGTCTGAGTGATAAATGTACCCACCACCGACTTTTGCGGCTGTGACCTTTGTTCTGATCTCTTCCTCGATCTGGTCTGATTCTATCATCTTACGGACATCAATACCGCCTTCAAGCACTAAATCTGATCCGTATTGCTCTTTGAGTTTTATAACGTCCATTCCAGCCTTCGTTTCCAGAGGATTCAGACCGTCAATACCGGCGTCAATCAAATCAGGAAGCAATTCCAGTATGTTCCCGCAGGAGTGCAGCATCACCTTTACGCCTCGCTGGTGCGCCCAGTCGCACAATCGCTTGTGTGCAGGCTTCAGCACGTTGCGGTAGGTATCCAGATCAAAGAAAATCCCATTACGGTATCCAAGGTCATCTGGAAAATCTATGCTGTCAAAAGTATATCCCTCATCCCAGACCATTTCCAGCAGTGCCAAATCTACTGATAAAGCATGATTAAACATATCAGAACACCAATCAGGGTCTGTCACCATAGCCATAAGGACACGCTCAGTGCCTACGTGCCAACTTGCAAAGACATCGTAGCCGAACCATGCGCCGGCAGTTATCCAGCATCCATTTTCCCGCCATGACTTATAGTTATTCTTTAAATGATCCCAGTTAACTCTGTCCCTTGTGGGCGTCATTCTAGCCTTAGCATCTTCCCATGATTTTCGGTCTTTTATGGTGAAATCTTCAAACTCAGGCACAGAAGCAGATCGCTTCCAATTCTTCATGGTTGCGCCCCATGCGGTCGTGACAATCGTATAATCTTCTGCATCCTCGACCACTGTTGATGGATAGCGAGGGCTATTGTCAACACCTATGCCAACAATATTTTCAAATTCAAAGAACGCTCCGACACCGGCATTTTGTGGAAGTCCCTCTCTGTACCATCGGGCTACTGTTGATCCCCAGGGACTATCTAGCATCGGAATACGATCAGGTTCCTTGTGATCATAAACACATTTCATTCTCTCGTAAGAAGTCATTCTATCAGCCCCTCCTAAATCAGTGATCAGTGATCAGTGATCAGTAATCAGTGATGAGTGTTTGTATAGAATACTCATCACTGATTACTCGTTACTTTTTTCATGCGAATTCTTTTGCTACGTCAACGAGCGCAATAAAGTTGCGTGCCGCTTTCTCTCCATAAGTACCTGACGCTGTTCCGCCAAGTACGTAGCTCTTCGTCCCTGCAAGTTCTATACACTTGCGCCCCATCTGCATAACGGTCTCTTGATCCAGAGACTCAAGCACTTCCATGTCATCTAATCCACCCACAAGACATACTTTATTGGATATTCGCCTGCTGGCATCAGCTAAATCAACATTGCCATAAGGAGGAACTTCCAGAGGGTCAAGAGCGTCTATCTCCATATCAGCGAAATACTCAAGAAATTTATCAACGTCGCCGTGATTGTGATAATAAACTACACCGCCGTACTTATGGATAACTCTACTAAGTTCAGTGTCAAAAGGAACAACAAGTGCCTCAAACCCTTTTGGTCCTAATTGCTCAGAGGCATATTCACCGCCAACTACTCTGTACCCGTCTACGCCTAACTTGCAGGCTTTCTCTATGAATTCAAGTAATCGCTCTGAGACAGTTGCAACCATCTTTATCATCAAATCAGGCTCATCAGCCCAAAGGTAACACATATCCATAGGGGAAAGTATACCCGCAGGCAGGCATATTGCATCGCCTATACCAACCAGAACAAGCCCATCTTCGCCAATTTCTTTTTTCCGGGCAAGAAACCAGTCAGCAGTCGGTTCTGATGGTTTGAATGGTATGGACATATATTTTTCAACGTCCTCAGCGTTTTTACATGGGAACTCGACGGTGTAACCAGTTATATCGGTGCGTCTGTACCTTTGCGTAAGGTTCCCCTTGGGTGTGAAGATGGTTGTAACAGTATCGTTACCTTCCTGTCTGCTTTCAGCTTTCACAAGGTCGCCCATCAATGCGTTTCCACCAACCCCTGTTTCTATGAACGGGTCAGTTTTTGCTATTAGTTCTTTTGCTATTTCACTGTTTGGATCCAATCGTCCTAGACCAAAAGGTCCGACAGGCACGCGATCAGGTCGTTCGTGTGCTATTGCACATAATAGTCGCTCTCTTGATGTCATATAAAATCCTCATACTTTATGAAGTATCTGTTTTGTCCCAGAATTCTGCTTCTTCTTCGATATTCTTAAATTTTGGTACTTGCATTATTCTTTTCGCCACCTTAAATACAGACGGCGTTCACTATCAGTCATATCTGATGTCCAGATAAGCCCTTTGATCTTCATGATTTACTTATCATTTCATTTTTCCTTCGATGTGAAAAACTGTTTTTAAGATGATCTTGATATCCATCAGGAAGTTTCTGTTCTCAACGTAATAGAGATCGATCTCCAGCTTTTTCGGCATTAACTCATGGATGTAATATGCGTCAGGGTCGGCTTGGTCCTTCAGCTTTAGTTCCTCACGGCGATTCTGCAATTGTGCCAGCCCGGTAATGCCCGGTCTGACGTGCAAAGCTTTCTTCTGTCGTTCATCATAGTATTGAGTGTATGATGGCGATTCAGGTCTGGGACCCACAATGCTCATGTCACCCTTGAGGACGTCTATCAGGTTTGGCAGTTCATCAATCTTCGTCTTTCGCAGAAACTTTCCGATCCCTGTGATACGATTATCTCCGTATTTGGTGAGATCACTTCCAATCTTATCCGCATTTGCGACCATACTGCGGAATTTGTGCATTAAGAATACCTCTCCACCTTTCCCGACTCTTTTACCTTTGTAAAATACCGGACCCGAAGAAGTCAGTTTTATTATAATAGCGATGATCAGAAAAATGGGGGAGAGCAAAATAAAAGCTATTAGAGATACCAGAATATCAAAGGAATGCTTGAGCATACAAAATTCCAAGATGGTAGCGGATTTTTATTAGCCACAGATGCACACGAATTTACACAGATATAAAAAAGATGCAGGATAATAAAACAACATCCTATATCCTGTCATGTATCATGTTCTTGTATCTAAATACACATCTATTCATAATGCGAGTTTGTGAATAATATCTCTCTTTTTTCTCTTTGCTTTTCGAGCCATAGATAATTGCTGAACTGTGCATCACGGTAGTCATCGATCTTATGGTTTCGGATAACGTCCCTTATTTCTATAATACCGTCTTGAATGGTTTTATCACAAGTGTAATCGAGAGCGTTCCTGATCTTGTCAAAAGATACACGATAATTACGCTGATCTGTCATATCTTTTTGGTGTTCGATTCTGGTTCCGGGCAGGAGTTCAGATATAATTTTACCTATCTCAACAATCTGATAGTTAAGCGAGTTATCACCGACATTAAATATCTGATGTTCGACTTTTTCTAGTGGAGATTCCAGGCATTTTATGAAAGCCTTTGCAACGTCGTTGACGTGTATGAATGGGCGCCATTGATAACCGCCGAATATGCTTATCTGTTCACCCTCCGCCGCCTTTGCAGTCAGCAGGTTTATGACCAGATCAAATCTGAGTCTGTAGGAGATACCAAATACAGTAGCCATTCGGAAAACCGTCGGAGAAAGAATGCCGTTGCCTTCCAAAAGGGCACGTTCAGAATATACCTTTGACTTTGCATATACCGATAGAGGGTTCAGTTCAGAATTTTCGTCCAACATGCCATCATTTGCGCCGTAAACACTGCAAGTTGAAGCGAACAGGAATCGTTTTATGCCGAAACCTGCGCACACGTTTTTTATCATCTTCGTGGCGGCTGAATTGACCTCTATTGCAAACTCAGGGTCAAGCTCACAGGCAGGGTCACCTACGATGCCGCCAAGATGAACTATCGCATCAACACCCTTTGCGGCATGAACCATAGTTTCAACGTGCCTGAAATCACCAACGATCAACTCAAAATTTGGGTTATTATAAAGTTCACTAAGTGATTGACCTCCATAGATTAGAGAGTCAAGAACTTTTACCTTGTAACCCCTTTGAAGCATCTTTCTGACCATGACTGATCCGATATACCCGGCTCCTCCGATTACAAGGGCCTTCTCTGGCCCTACGTGTGGGGAGGATACAGGACGGATGCCGGGAAAAACGCTGACGTTTACGCCATTAGCATCTGACAGTAATGATATTTCTTTCAATTTACTTTCGGGAATGGAGCTGATCGCAATCAGCACTTCGTCTGCGTTGGATTGGCGGATGATTGAGGGTATATCATTGCTTGTGCCAAGAACGTCAACACCATGAATACTTTTACCCATCTTACCCGGATCGTCATCCACGAACCCAATTGGACGATAGCGTTTGTCTTTATTATCTCGCATCTCACGTAAAGCGCTCTGGCCTGTAGAACCAGCCCCAACAATAAGCACTTTCGTATCAGGACCTTCGTAAGAAATACGCCGATAATCAGCCAGTATCCTGCTGGAGAACTTCGTTACGCCGATAAAGATCAGATTTAAAGCCCAATCAATTGCTATAACTCCCCTTGAATAGAAAATCTGCCGTGAAACAAACATTACCACGATAAAGATAGCAGAACCAAGAGTTACAGCCTTGACGATATTCAAAAATTCACTGACGCTTGCGTATTTCCATACTGGTTTATACAGCTTGAAAGCAAAAAACGTGCCTATACGAATGACTGTCACGACCAGAAGTACCAACCAGAACATTGTTCGGTACTCATCTGCCAAAGCAACCTTCAACTGATCGTTTGAATACAACAGGCCCCGGATCGCATAAGCCAGGAATGTAGCAAAATTAACGAGAACAATATCCACGAGCACCCATATAGCACGCTGAAACAATATTTTATTCGTCATTTTCACTCCATAATAGGTTCAGCAATGATGCGGTGTGATGCTTTCGTAAACCGCATCCAGACGCTCAACAATGGATGACCACTCATACTTCTCTTCCACCAGTTTTCTGGCGTTTTGTGCAATATACTGTCGCAGTTCCCTGTCTTTAACTAATCTTATGACTTCCTCTGCAAAGCGCTTTGGGTCATCAGCCACTATTATGTCCCTGCCAGCTACAGCCTCAAATGCTGTAAACCCCATAGACGTTGTAACCACAGGCACCCCCATAGCCATCGCTTCGAGAATTTTGGCTTGCATCCCCGATCCAGAACGAAGCGGGCAGACAAAAACTGCTGACTTATCAAAATAAGGTCTCACATCCTCAACATGCCCTGTAACAACTACGTCACCAGACGACGCAAGCTTTGTGATATTTTTCGGGGGATAATTTCCCACAACGTAAAATTTTACATCAGGTACTGCTCTTTTGACTAGAGGAAAGATTTCATTATAAAAATACAGAACAGTATCTTTGTTGGGAAAATACCTTATTGTTCCAGTAAAAAGCAAATTTACTCCATATTCACTGGAGCCGGGCTGGTAGTAATCAATATCCACGCCCATAGGTAACACTGACACCGGCAGTTTACTGTCGTTGGAAAGCAGACACTCCATGTCTAACGAAGAAACCATAGTCACACGATCAAACCATTTTGCAATCTGCGTTTCATAGAGCCTAACCTTGCTTGCTTCGAGTTTAAGCAAAGGCCACGCCATGCTTCTATCAAGTTTGGAACGCCTGCTGAGGTTCAGCCAGAACGAATCCCCTGAGTCTAATACCTTCGGTTTATCTGTATATTTTTTAACGTATTGAGCCATGCGGATAAATTGAACGTGAGTAAGGTCAAATCCATCCTTTTCCATTAACCCATCTATGCACCTTTGCATCTCACGAGAATGCCAGTAAGCAATCTGAAATGGCTCCCCTGAAAACGAATGTAAAATGCAGTTGCTATAAGCTCTTACCTTACTAAAGTTAACCGTCGTGATTTGTTCACAGAAATCTCGGAGTTTGTCTATATTGCTTTCATCGGAAGATTGAACGAAGGACACAAAAGAAATGGAGTGCTTACAGCTAAGGTGCTTGAGAATATTGTAAGTTCTGATCTTATCACCGCTGTGAGGTGGATAGGGAAACCTTAAACTAAGGTAGAGGATCTTCATGATTTCAACACCAGATGCAATCTGCTATCTGTTACCTGATCTGGTAGTCGCAGGCTTCAGCCTGCGCAAACGCATCCTAAAGGGATGCGACTACCAATTTTAATTTCTAGTTGAACGACAAAGTAATATTAATCACAATCTACCTTATTTTAACACAAACTCACCAGATAAAGCAAGAAATTTGATCAATTAACATTATTATACCATTTCTGTTATTTATTTGTACATAACCATTATACGCAGAACACGCATCAGCGTGTAATTCTAATGCACAATCAATAAATAGAATTGGTATTAACTGTCAGCCCCCAATTTCTGCCCGACAATAATAAACGCACCACCTCGTTTTGGAAGGATAGCCGATCCTATCCTGTCTGCAAGATTAATCAGCACAGGAAAAATCCGACCCGTTATAATCCACTGAATGAAATGCGGAAACACAAAATATCCAAGTGATATGCTTTTGACAATCTTTAGATTCTCTTTTTTCAGCATATCTTCCACTTCAGACGAGTTGAAGTAAAAAAGCTGGCTTGACTCAAAAACGTGTTCTCCTTTGTGACCACGCAAACGGTTGTAAATCTTTCGTATAAAAGAGTAGTAAGAATCCCGATTGCTCAAACTTATAATTATCCAACCATTGTCTTTAAGAACTCTTTTGGATTCCGATATTACCTGATTCGGTGAATAGCACTGATCAAGGACGCTCTTTAAAAGAACGACGTTTGCAATACCTGAATGTAGTGGTAGATTTTCACCTGTTCCCCTGATAAGAACCTGATTTTGATCCATCGAAACGTCAAACAGCATTATATCTGACGGATCAATACCTACGTAAAGATTAGTAACTTGCTCCAGTCCTTGATAAAACTTGCCAGAGCCGCATCCAACGTCAACCATGACAAGGTTTTTATCCTTCTCACGGCAAATGTTCTGCAATGTGCGGTTTATCTTGCGCCAGTTTAATATTACCGACTTTGGGACATTATGGCTTTGAATTGTGGATTTATCGTCCCAATGAAGCTGTGTTCTCTGCCATTCTTCCTTTACATTGTTCATGAGTTGCTATTTTATGTTAATCTAGCGACGACAAAAAAATCCCCTGAGTTATCGCTTCCACTTAGCTTTTTGATAGTATAGCCTTGAATCCCAACTTTTGCAAATATCCGCTGAATATCTTCTCTGTTATAAAAAAATAATGGACATCCCTTGAGCCAGTATCTTGTTTTTCTGATCGCCATCCTGTAAGTTGACTTACTGGGAAACGTCATTATCAATTTTTCCATAGTTATCTCTCGCATTTTAGAGATTAGTGCTGGCGGATCAGATACATAGTCCATGACACCAATAGCAAGGCTAATGTGAAATGGTGATTCAAACTTGCAATCCCTGAAGTCAGCAGAGACGAAAGAGCATACTTTTGATACGCCGTCATTTTCCGCTAATCTGGACGCTATATCAACCGCACTCTGAGCAAGATCGATTCCAACGACACAGCCCGCTTCCAGTTTCGCCAACTCAACACAGTACCGACCCGATCCGCATCCAATATCCAGAACCCTCTTATCACGAATATCTGCACATTCCTGAAGTGTTAATTCATATCTTTCGTAGTTATCGTATCTGAGGCGTTTGTCGAGGAACTTCCTGAACCAGCCTTTTTCGTCAACGTAGAGAAGATCAAAGTCTGCTATGGCTTTTTCAAAGTGTTTCTTTACTTTTTCATCTGTCAAGATTCAGTACCTCTGCAATAGGGGAAAAGGCGAAATCTTTTAACAGGTTTCGCAGTTTTGTTTCGGATTTCTTCCTGTTCATATTCTGCATGATGCGAAATAGGCTATCTGATAAACTTTTGCTTATTCCACGTATCGAAGATATGTCATAAGGGTCGAATTCGTAAGGGTGCATATATACCACAGCAGGCGTTCCTTCTGCATTTATACGTTTAAGTGCGGATTTAATAATTTTATAAGGCAATAGCCTAAAATACCCTCCTCCGCTTACAGGTAGATTTTTACCAAGTATTCTGACAGTTGAAAGAGGAAACTCTATAATCCCTCTATCTCTCACGTAATGAAAATGCCTCTCAGCATCGGGGATTCCATATCTCTTATTTTTTATGGGGAATATGCTGGAATCATATAGGATACCTGCTTGCTCAAGAATATCCAAAGCCCATAACGAGCGTTCTGTAATAGAGAAATCCGGCGCCCTGTAACCTATAACCTTTATTCCAATCAGATCCTCTAACAATTTTATGGATTTATCAAGGTCTTCTGCAAAAGCTGATTGAGTTTGCTCAAAGACAAGCTCGTGAGCATAACCATGAGTGCCTACCTCGTTACCAAGTTTAAATATTTCCTTGACGATCTGTGGAAAAGCTTCTGCAATAACCCCCTGAACGAAAAAAGTGGCGTGTATGCCTGCATCACTAAGTATACCAAGAACTTTTGACGTCTGCTCAATTACTATACTTCTTACCTGTGCATTTTTATTATACGTTGATTGATACCAGTCCTCTACATCAAAGGTAAGTGCATTTTTCATAGGAATTAAGTGATCAGTTTTTACTATCCCACTTAATTTTTAGCTTATTAAATATAATTGTAGGTTGGGTCGAAGCAATGAGACCCAACTATACTAATATTATGTTGGGTTTCGTTCCTCAACCCAACCTATATTTAGTGTTTATAAGCCTAAAAATTAATTTGGTCTACCAGTAGTGGTTAATCAGTAGTTTGATTTATCAAACGTCTATAAACACCATCAAGTTTTTCTGCGATAGCTTTCCAGTCGTACTTATCCTGCACCAGAAGTCTGCCATTCTCACCAAGTTTGCGCCGCAGTTGTTTATCCCTTGCCAATTTTATCACATTATCGGCAAACTCTTTAGGATTATCGGATATAAGGATATGTTCTCCATGTACTAAGCCAAGTCCTTCACAGCCAACGCTAGTCGAAATCACAGCCTTCTTCATTGCAAAAGCCTGCAATATCTTGAGGCGTGTTCCTCCGCCTATCCTGAGCGGAACAACGTAAACTGCGGATTCTACCATGTATGGTCTGACGTCATCAACAAGCCCGGTGACGACTACCCCATCCATAGATTTCAATTTCAAAACACGATCAGTAGGATTACTACCGACTATGTAAAACTTCACGTCGGGTATTTCGGGTTTTATAAGTGGAAGTATACTGTCGCAGAAATATAAAACCGCATCTTCATTGGGTTGCCAGTCCATACTTCCCACAAAAACTATGCTGGACTCATTCTCTTTGGTCTCTATCGGGCAAAAGTAATCTACATCAACGCCGTTTGGAACAAACTCTATATTTGCACCCGGACATATCGAAGCCAGCCTATCGCCGTCCTCTTTTGATACGCACACACATTCGTTGAAAATTGGACATAATTTATTTTCAAAACGAGAGAAAGCCCTATACTGCCAGTGATATAACAATTTCTTGAAAGGATTATGCTCTGTTGAGGCAAGCCTTTGCCAGATACAGGAGTCAATATTCTGCTGATCCAGAATTCTCTTTGCTGTATACTCATTTGGGATCCGCAATATATACTGTCCAGTGTGTAGCATCTCAAAATGCAGTATATCAAAACTGCGATTCTTTAGCAAATCCTCAAGTTTATCAGCCATCGCAGGTGAATAATATTTGGCGATGGTCAATGGCTTGCCGCTGATGATCTGTTTTAATACAGAAAGCAGAGCGTCTAAAGCTTTGTCATAATCCCACTTTACCTCTACCACTTCAATACCCATATCCCGAAGGTATTGAGCGCCACGCATATCCTCTGGAGACTTAATGAAAGTCAGAAATGTAACCTTATTGTTCTTGCAAAGGTTGCTCACGAGGCTTAGAACTCTTATCCTTCCGCCGTCAATCGCTGGATAGGGAACTGTGGCTGAAACGAACAGGATACTTAGGGATTGTGTCTTTTCTATTGGCATAATCAAAACACTTCCAAAATACCCGACACATCATTCAGAATCAGGTCAGGTGCAGAAGAATCAAAATCCTCTCTGGTTTTCACTGTCAGAACTGCGGCGGTTTTCATTCCAGCCCTTTTTCCTGCGATTATGTCCATAGGGTGATCACCCACCATGATTGCTTTTTCTGGTTTGCTATCCAGCAGGTTTAATGCGTCCCACAGGTGTTGAGGGTCTGGTTTGACTTTCTTAACGTCATCCCTCGTCAGAAGAAGATCATAGACGAAACCTGCCTTTGCAGAAGTTTTCAGCACAACAGGGCGACAATTCCTCGTCACTATCCCTACCTTGATCCCTTTATCTCTGAGTTGCTTCAGCGTCTCATCAGCTTTGGGGAAAGCCTTTGAAGCAGGAACAGCTTCCATCTCTATATCTACAAGTATTTGCACTGCCTGATTTTTGAAACTTTCCGCCGTAGAACCATCGTTCTGCGAAAGCTTATCAAAAATGTCGTCTATGGCTTCGAGGACGTAAAGCTCAGGCTGTGGTAAAACGCCGTATTTAAGCCCCAGAGACAGCACGTCGTGCTTCATTTTTGCAAAATCTATACTTATGTCTACCAGAGTTCCATCAAAATCGAATAGTACCGTATCTAGTTTATCTATCATATACTCATTCTCGTTGTTAGAGATCAACTTTCCATTCTTCAAGGCCTTGTGGGAATGGCGCAGGACGCTCTATTTTTGTCTTGATTTCTACGTGCTGACCTGATTGTGAGGATTTGTCAAAAGCTGTCATTATTTCAAGGACGTGATAAGCCAGATCGCCGCTGACACGATGCTGTCGCCCTGAACGAATGGCACAAACCATATCAATGACGCCGATCATGCGGGCATTGTTCGGGAACGCCAATGGAATATCAGTCCAGTTGTCTTTTGGTGTAGAAACCATCACCGATCCACCGAATCCATTGGGATCAGGCACTTTCATGGAGCCTTCTGTGCCGTAAATCTCTATACACGGCAGGTTGTGCCTCCACATATCAAAACTCATGATCATTGTGATGATTGCACTATTGATGAACTCTATGGATCCTGTAAGATGGGTATTAATTTTCACAGGTATATGCAGGCCCATAACTGCCTGACTCGTTGCTATTCTTTCTTCAAAAGCTTTTGTCGTGATACCTGCAACTCGTTTCACCGGTCCGAGGATGTTGACAAGGGCGGTGACGTAATACGGTCCCATATCGAGCATGGGCCCTCCGCCAAGGTCATAGTAGAATGCTGGATTTGGATGCCAGCTTTCGTGTCCATGCCCGCACATGAAGGCTGTACCTGCGATGGGTCTGCCGATTGCACCCTCGTCTAACGTCTTTCGTGCAGTCTGTCCGCCTGCACCAAGAAAAGTATCAGGTGCGCACCCTATGCGCAGACCTTTTTTCTTTGCAAGCTCTACCAGTTTGTAAGCTTCCTCAGTGCTTACACCCATTGGCTTTTCACTGTAGTGGTGCTTGCCTGCTTCTAATGTCCGCAAACCAACTTCTACGTGCGCTCTGGGTATAGTAAGGTTTACGACAAGCTCGATCTCCGGGTCTGCAAGCATCTCATCAATAGTGACTGCCTGACAGCCGTACCTTTCTGCCGCACTTTTCGCAGCATCCATCCTAATGTCTGCGCATGATTTTATCTCCAGAACGTCAGTATTTTGTGCGCATCCAAAATATGCGTGACTGATACTGCCACATCCTACGATCCCTATCTTCATCTTATCTTTCACTGAAATCCTCCAATTCAAAATTCTTTCAATGTACCATAGCCAATTGTTATACCATTTCTGTTATTTATTTGTGCATAACTATTATACACAGGACACGTATCAGCGTGTCCCTACGGTTAATTCTAATGCACAATCAATAAATAGAATTGGTGTATTATTTAACTTTAACGTGTATTTTCCAGTTTCATTCCATTACTATTGCGCAAAATTCTAAAGGTTGCGGCCAGTAAAGTTATCGGGTTTCTTTTCATAGACATTATAATAGTTTTCTCTGTTATTTTCAAGATTGATATTCTGAGGTTAAGCATAAATTTGTCGTTCGCTGAAATCCAAACACCAGATCACAAAGGCACGAAGGTAAATGATTAAAGATTAGAAGATTGAAGATTAGGAAATCTGATATAAGCCTTGTATTTAATCTTTAATCTTCAATTTTGAATCTTAAATCCTTTATGTATTTGTATTTTATAGAAAAATGAAGCGGACAAGAATCTTATGCTTGCAGCGCTAGAGGAACTTGACTTCGTAACCTTTATGTGATATAATTTGATGGAAAGCAGATTTATTTACAGTGGTTTTTCAGTATCATATTATTTCGAGGATCATGATTCACATAAGGAGGAGGATGATAAAAAAAAGAAAAAGTTTAATATTGTAATAGCCTCGGTAGCCAGCGTCTTACAACCTCGAATATTTGACGTTCGGGGGTTGTTTCTCCAAATTTTGGGGGAGGGATTATCTTTGAGTAAGTTTGCTTGCGACGCGGAACTGAGGATTCCAAGCGATTTAATCTATCTTCGCTCTGTGAGGGCTTTCATAAGGGAATTGGCTGAGAATCTGGGCTTTTGTACTGAGAAAGTGCGCAATATTGAGATAGCTACGGATGAGATATTCAGTAATGCTGTTGAGCATGGGTCTGATGGTCCACATTCGCAGATCGTGATACGCTGTTTTGCAAATGATCAGATGATAAAAGTCACAATCAGCGATAAAGGACAGGGGGAAGCGTTCAGAGAAAAGTGGCTTGAAATCTGGTCTAACGTGGTCAGTAGTAATATCCAGCTTGGTACGGAAAGGGGGCATGGGTTGCTTTTAACTCACCTTTTAGCTGATGAGATGTGCATGAAGTCTAATTCCGTAGGTGGCCTGGATGTACATTTGTTATGGTTTATTGGGAGGGATAGCCTGTACTGCGATAACACTAATAGATTATGTCGTGAACCACAGGTCTGCGTAAACTCGGCGAAAGAATAATTCAAAGTGGTATATGGATTCTAAGGATGATAGATCATTATTGAATTGATTGTAGACCACAAGTAGAAGATCCATTTAGCCTGTGGTTTGGTGGTCTCTCATCTTAATAATGTGTCTGTGGGTCCATTTACTTTTTTGGGGGGTTAAACCTCGGAGGTGATTCAAATTAGAAAGTCAGACGTTTCTTTTGATACAAGAGCAGAGGGCGATGTCCAGATAATGACCATCGGTGGACAGTTGGATGCTTTTACAGTATCCGATTTGAAAAACGAGTTGAAAAAAATTACGGATGCACGATCTACCAAGATAGTTTTAAGTCTCAGCAAGGTTGATTATGCTAACAGTACTGCTATCGGCGCCATAGTAGCCGTAGCACAGCAGTTGCGTAAGCGTAAAGGTGACGTCAAGCTTTGTGGACTGAGCGATGAAATTCGTAAAGTATTCGATCTGGTTGGGGCATCAAAAATCCTCGAAATCTTCAAGACGGAACAGGAAGCGCTGAAAAGCTTCTTATAAATATGTGCGCACCATCTGGTGTACAACATAATGAAATAATCAGCGCGAGTATAACGTTTAATCAAAGCTATTTATAAACTCGCGCTGTTTTTTTGCCTATTTCCCATCCTTATGCACCATCTATCGCTCTTATCGCTTATTTCTTTCTTGACATATCAGAAAAGACAAGTATAATTATAAAACAATGGTTTTTTCCATTCAGAAACCATGCGTTTTACGTATATTTATTGTCGAAATTAAAAAGTGACTGATTCCCGCTTTTTTTAATTGAAGGATTAAAATGTCTGAGATTCTGGACGTTATATATAAACTCATCACCAGAGAACAAATGACAAGTTACAAAGACTCCTCCGCTCTGGGAGGCTTTGAGCAAGTTGTTAGCGATTGGTGCGATAAAGAACTCGCCACGAATAATGATGAACAAACTGGCAAAATATTGCAGGATATGAAAATGACCGCTCAGGGCTATGGGACAGTCAGTCCTGAGATGCGTGAGAGGAAAATCGCAGAGGTCGGCAGAATGTTGCTAAATCTAAGGGACGCTCTACAGCAAAGATCAGCAAATAGAGCATCGCAAAGACAACTAGATCGCACTGAAGTTAAAGATAGAGTGATTATGTATAAGCAGGAGGGCAGGTTCCCCGAGGCAATCGCTGAACTGGAAAGATTCTTGGAATCACACACGGATGACGTCTTTGCGCTTTCTCATCTGGCACATGTATACCTTTTACAGAGCAAGCTTGAAGAATCTGGAAGGTTGATTGACAGAGTATTAAAGCTGGATCCATCCCATATCTTCGCAAACAGGATAAAAGGTGATATACTATTCATAGAAGGCAATATGGGTGAATCCGCAACGTCCTTTGAAGGCTTGATTAACCTGAAGCCTGATGACGCTTATACTTACAGTAAATTGGGAACTATTTACCGAAAACAGGGAAGGCTCGAAGAATCTCTATCAGTATTGAAGCGAGGACTTGAAATTGATCCTGAAAATCCAGCTTTACATCGTGCATTAGGTGACCTTCACTCACAATCAGGTGATGATGAGGAAGCTGTCGAGGAATATCAGAAAGCTGTCGAAATTGATCCAGAGGACGAATACGCTTTTAGAGGCATAGTCTCCAGCAAGTCCAAAGGCAAGGACGTAAAAACAGCTATATCTCAGCTTCAGAAGGTGCTTAAAATCCCATCGCATAGCCAGAATCCACATCTTCATGCGTTACTAGCCACGTATTTGAAGCAGGAAAAGCAATACGAATCCGCCGCATCAGAACTGCGTGAGGCATTGAAACTGAAACCCGGCTCTATCTATTTCCAGACCCAGCTTGCATTCTGCTATTCCAAGGCAGAGCAATACCAGAGAGTTATTGAACTACTAGAGCCGATTAATAAAATCAAGCCTCGAGACCCTATTATTATACAGGCATTGGCAAAGGCTTATACCAGCATTGGCAGATTTGAGGATGCACGAAAGATACTTATTGATGTACTCTACGTTTACCCTAACGATCATACTCTCCGAGCGGCATTGATGAAAGTCGGCAGATTAAAGCCACAAACTGGAGCTGATGATGGAGAAAAAAGAGAGCAAACTATCCGAAAATCAACGGCAGGCGTATGAACAACTCGTATCTACCTGCGAATACAGCCTGAGACGAGGAACTATCTGCCTGATCGGTGATTTCCAGTCGGGGAAAACCACTCTTGTGAAATACTTCCTTTCGAGCAAATTCGGTAATGTAGATAGGTACTATCTCAACGTGAACCTGTATTTGCTGAACCGCCTTAAAGAAGAAGAAACCGATCTGTCAATTATGGCAAAGATCAAGGCAAAAACGAGACTGATAATGTCAATGGCTTTGCAGGATGCAATCGAAAAATATTTTACCAAAGAGAATTTGCTGATACTGGATGCGATTGAGATACTTTATCCTTATAATCTGGATTTAGTTTCACTGGTCAGCAGGTATACCCGTGATGGTAAAGTATGTATAATATGTGTGCCTGAAAACAATAAGCTTGTGTTTAACTTTTCGTGGGGAAACTGCGATATAGTAAGGCTTGAACAAAGAGTGGAAAACACGAGCCAATCAAGTTATCTCATAGGATAAGGCATATCCTTTTATGGTATAAACATCTTTCAGTAGAATAGGACAGCCCACAACATGCTTAATTTATGCTGTGGGCATCTATATTATGTAGCTACTAGATCGTCTTTATCTATACAAACGGCTGAGGTTGGCTGGTGACCTCATGTGATGAACATACTGAATTTGAAGCACGCTTGATGGCAAGTGCAATTTCCAGTACCTCATCCATATTGTCAACCAGATGGAGGTTAATCGTGTTCCGAATCTCTTCTGGAATCTCATCAAGGTCTTTCTTGTTTTTCATCGGCAGAATCACGTCAGTTATGCCTGCACGATGAGCGGCAAGAAACTTCTCTTTTATTCCGCCTATGGACATCACTTTCCCTCTTAGAGTGATTTCACCTGTCATGGCAAGTTTTTCTTTAACTGGCGTATTTGTTGCCAGTGATGCTATCGCCGTCGCCATAGTTATCCCTGCTGATGGACCATCCTTTGGTGTTGCGCCAGCCGGTACATGTATGTGTATGTCATATTTATCAAAGAACTCAGGATCAATTCCAAGTTCCTTTTCCCTTGACTTTACGTAACTCAATGCCGCCTGGGTTGATTCTTTCATTACTTCGCCGAGTTGTCCCGTAAGCGTGAGTGATTCACCTCTGCGCAGATTTTGCCTTATCTTTGCCGCCTCCACGAAGATTATCTCTCCGCCGGTCTGGGTCCACGCAAGACCAAGAGCTACGCCCGGTTCATCAACACGTTCTGCTGTTTCAGAGTGGAACCTTTCGGGTCCGAGATATTCACATATTTGATCAGTATCTGCAATGTCCTTTGGCTCCTCGTTCTGTGCGATAGATTTAGCTGTTTTTCTGCATATAGAACCTATCTCTCGTTCAAGATTACGCACACCGGCTTCTCTTGTATAATCATGAATCACCTTCATTATAGCGTCATCGGTAAAACTAAGTAGCTTATCAGTCAATCCATGAGCATCAAGTTGCTTTGGTAAAAGGAACTTTTTGGCTATGTGCAATTTTTCTGTCCCTGTGTATCCCGGTAGACGCAGAACTTCCATCCTGTCCAGCAGTGCTGGTGGAATAGTATCGAGGATGTTAGCAGTAGTGATAAACATCACGTTCGACAAATCAAACGCTACTTCGAGGTAATGATCACTAAAGGCATTGTTCTGTTCAGGATCGAGCACTTCAAGAAGTGCAGATGATGGATCACCACGGAAATCATACCCGAGCTTATCTATTTCATCAAGCATGAATACAGGGTTATAAGTCTCTGCTTTCCTTATGCTTTGAATGATCCTGCCGGGTAACGAGCCGATATATGTACGCCTGTGTCCCCTTATTTCTGCTTCGTCACGAACACCACCGAGTGAGATACGTATAAATTTTCGTCCCATAGCTCGTGCTATGGATTTACCCAATGAAGTTTTGCCTACACCGGGAGGACCAACAAAGCAAAGTATGGGTCCTTTCATGTCTGACTTGAGTTTTCTTACAGCAAGGTATTCAAGTATCCTGTCTTTCACTTTCTCAAGGTCATAGTGATCCTCGTCGAGTATCTGCTTTGCCTTGCCTATATCGAGCATATCCGTAGTGCTTTTCTTCCAGGGTAAGTCAATCAGCCAATCTAGATAAGTCCTTGAAACCGTATATTCAGCAGAAGATGGGTGCATACGTGACAGTCTATTAAATTCACGTTTTGCCTGCTTCTTTGCTTCTGGAGTCATCCCTACTTTATCTATCTGCTTTTCAAGATCCTTGAGTTCTGAGGCTTGATCCTCATCCTCTCCGAGTTCCTTCTTGATCGCATCCATCTCTTTCCGCAGATAGAACTCCTTTTGGGCTTTGTTCATCTCGTCTTTGGCTTCGTTTTGTATCTTATTGCTTAGTTCCAGAACTGATAGCTCTCTAGCCATTACGGACTTTAGAGTTGTAAGCCTTTCCTTGACGTTTGTTATTTCAAGTAACCTTTGTTTGTGGGCTATTGGTATGTCCATATACATTGATATCATATCTGCGGTAGCTGAAGGATCCATTCCACGAGCCATCAATGTTAAATCATTGGGTATATCTTCTGAAAGTGAGGTAATTTTGCCTAGCAGGTTCCGTACACTGCGCTCAAGTGCTTCTAGTTCAGTATCAGTCTCCGTCTCTTCATGTAACACCTCAACTCTAGCAACTATATATGGCTTATCGGTTTCTATATACTCCACAATTTTCACTCGTGCGATGCCATGAACCCAAATCTGCACAATGTTATTTGGGAATTGGAGTTGCTTTACGATTTTGCCAACTGTACCTACTGTAAACAGGTCGCTGGATTTCGGATCATCTACGTCCTGCCTTTGTTGTGTTACTAACACTATAAGACCGTTGGTTTTATTAACGTCCTCTATCAATTTCAAAGCTTGTTGCCTGCCTGCCATCAGCGGAGCCACCATGTGCGGATACACTACGATGTTACGTAGTGGTAAGATGCCTAATTCTGTTGGAAACTCCAGCAAACTTTCGTCATTTTTGCCTTCAAAAGGCACTGGTAGTACAATAAACCTACTGGGTCTGTCTTCACGTTCGTTGTCAGCCATGTTATTCACCTTTCCATTATGGACACCGAATCAAGACCCGATGTCCTTTATACAGGTTCATCACCCATTAAGTGGCTGAAAAAGCCAGCTTATCTTCTTTTAAATCAATTCTGATTGTTTCTCCTCCTGAAAATTCACCTTCCAGCGTTTTCATCGCCAGGGGATCAAGGATGTATTGCTGTATGGCTCTCTTGATTGGACGTGCGCCATAAATGGGGTCATATCCCATGTTTGCAATGTATTCCTTAGCTTCAGGGGATAATATAATTTCTATCTTTCTGATTGAAAGTCTTTCTTTAATTTTCCCTACTTGTATATCAACAATTTGTTTTATCTGCTCTATTCCTAGTCTGTTAAATACTATAATTTCATCTACTCTATTCAGGAATTCGGGTTTGAACTGCTCTCTGAGAGCGTTCATGACCCGTTCACGTATTTCTTCTGCTTCTTCTGCATTGTTAATGTTTTGTATCCATTGGCTTCCAACGTTGGAAGTCATGATTATAACAGTGTTTTTAAAATCAACTGTTCTGCCGTGACCGTCTGTTAGTCTTCCGTCATCAAGTATCTGGAGAAGAACGTTGAATACGTCACTGTGAGCCTTCTCTATCTCATCAAATAATATAACGCTATATGGATGACGTCTAACAGACTCGGTAAGTTGACCGCCTTCGTCATAGCCAACGTACCCCGGCGGTGCGCCTATCAGACGGGAAACTGTGTGTTTCTCCATATACTCACTCATATCCAGTCTGATCATAGCGCTTTCATTGTCAAAGAGAAATTCAGCTAATGCTCTGGCAAGTTCAGTTTTACCGACACCGGTTGGCCCCATGAATATAAACGATCCTATCGGTCTATTGGGGTCTTGCAAGCCTGCTTTTGCACGCCTTACAGCTTTGGCGATAGCGCTTATAGCGTCATCCTGACCGACTACACGCTTACGCAAGTTCTCTTCCATGTGAATAAGCTTATCTATCTCGCCCTGCATGAGTCTTGATACAGGAACTCCGGTCCACTTGCTGACAACTTCTGCGATGTCTTCTTCGTCTACTTCCTCTTTGAGCATCTTCTGGTCACTTTGAATCTCTGCAAGTCTCTGATTTTCAATATTCAGCTTATTAGTCAGCTCAACAAGTGTTCCGTACCTGATCTCACTCGCCTTGTTGTAATCATTTTTTCGTATTGAGTTTTCTTCCTCAACTTTTGCGTTCTCTATATCTTCCTTTATTTTCTGGATCGCCTGTATAATTGCCTTTTCGTTTTGCCAGTGTGCTTTCATTTCGTTTAGCTGTTCGTTCAGGGATGCCAATTCTGCATCTAATTTTTCAAGCCTTTCGATAGAAGCCTTATCCGTTTCTTTAGAAAGCACCTGTCTTTCGATTTGCAACTGCATTATCCTGCGCTGTATCTCGTCAATCTCTGTCGGTACACTGTCAATTTCTATGCGTAGTTTTGATGCAGATTCATCTATAAGGTCTATCGCTTTATCCGGGAGAAATCTATCGGATATATACCTATCAGAAAGCACTGCGGCGGCAACGAGAGCGGCGTCCTGAATACGGACACCATGATAGACTTCGTAACGTTCCTTAAGCCCTCTTAATATAGCAATGGTATCTTCGACTGATGGAGCCTCTACTAAAACGGGTTGGAACCTTCGCTCAAGAGCGGCGTCTTTTTCAATGTGTTTTCTGTATTCGTCAAGTGTCGTTGCACCTATACAGCGTAACTCACCTCTTGCAAGAGCGGGTTTGAGCATGTTAGATGCATCAATTGAACCCTCTGCCGCACCTGCGCCTACGAGAGTGTGAAGCTCGTCAATGAAAAGAATTATCGAGCCTTCGGATTCCTCTACTTCCTTGAGAACAGCCTTCAATCTGTCCTCAAACTCACCTCTATATTTTGATCCTGCAACTAAAGCACCAAGATCAAGAGCAAGTAAAGTCTTATCTTTCAAACTTTCAGGAACGTCACCTGATGCCATCCTCTGCGCAAGACCTTCAACAATGGCTGTCTTTCCTACACCCGGTTCGCCTATCAGGACGGGGTTGTTCTTTGTGCGTCGTGAAAGTACCTGCATAACCCTCCTGATCTCATCATCTCTGCCGATAACCGGGTCAAGTTTACCTTTTCTAGCAAGTTCTGTTATATCACGCCCAAATCGCTTTAGCGCCTGATACTTGTCTTCAGGATTCTGGTCAGTTACACGTTTGCTGCCTCTGACTTCAACGAGTGCCTTGAATATGCTATCTTTATTTGCGCCGGCTTCTCGAAGTATCCTGCCAGCAGACGAATCTTTTTGTTCAGATATAGCAAGCAGTAGATGTTCCGTGCTGAGATACTCGTCTTTTAGCCTTTGTGCTTCGTTCCATGCGTTGTCAAAAACTTTTTTTAGGTTTGGAGAAACGTAACCCTGAGAAGTAACACCATACTGCTTGGGCATCTTCTCTAGTTCGGCTTCTACCTGTTGGTAGACAATCCCGGGGCCTGTACCGAGTTTCTGAAGAATGGAAGGAACTATACCGCCTTCCTGATCCAGCAGCGCAATAAGAACATGCTCAGGTTCTATTGCCTGATGGTTGTATTTATTAGCTATTTCCTGAGAAGCCTGAACAGCTTCCTGTGCTTTTAAGGTGAATCTATCAAATCTCATTTTTCAACACTTCCTTGCTATTCTATATTAACAATCTAGCTGATTTCTCAGTTTTCAATTGCTATTATAAATTTTAGCAAGTATTATGCCAATCGTACCGCACTAATTAAATAATAACCTTATTACTCATAAAAATCAACACTTTATTTACAGAGACGATATAAATATGGTACTACTAAACTTTTGTATTTATCAAGAAAAATAGTGTCATTTTGACATATATAAACGGTTTGTATGCCATTATGGCTTACTTATCAAAATTCCTTAAATTTTGCATTTGATAATGACGTTAATTCGTGTTATGATCAGGAGAAATTACTTAGGATTTGTAATTAAATAACTTACCTGATAGGAAACACACCCCCGGACCCCTCTCAAGAGGGGAGTTTAGGCTAATTCCCCCTTTAGATAAAGGGGGGAAGGGGGATTTGATTAAATGAGTTATACATCTAAATATCTCAAAATAGGTAAGTTATTTAATCATGAATCCTTACCGTAAAACCATAGGGGGGAATGAAAAATGTACGTGGGATATTCAAGGCCCGGTTCACACGAGATGGTTACAGAAATGCTGTCTAAGATAAAGTCAGAAGGCTATCATGGAATACAGCTTAAGGGAGATCAATATGCTTCATATCTTGACAATCCTGATGGCTTTAAAACAAAATTCGATACTCCAAAGATCATGGGAATTATTGTCTATGGCTCAGATGAGCAGAATCTACAACGTTCTATTGATTTCTGCAAAAATCTTAGTATTCAGGAAGTGACCTGGGTGCCTTCGTGGAAAAAGGGACAAATAGACCATGCCAGTGCGGCAGAGATTCTAAACAAATTCGGAAAGTATGCAAACGATAAAGGAACAAGACTTTCATTACACAATCACGCCGGACAGCTTTTTGAGAATCAGGATGATTTGCGTGAGTTCTGCAAGCTTGTTAATCCTGAATATTCGGGCTTGACGTTTGATACGGCACATCTGGCATTAGGCGGGGTGAAAGATATACCCGCTGTTATTAGAGAATGTAAGGGTCACGTATATCTGTTCCACATTAAAGACGTTAAAGATCGCAAATTTTGTCCTTTGGGTCTTGGAGAACTTGTTTTTGATGGTATTTTTCAGGCTATTCGGGATATTGGGTTTAATGAATGGCTGGTTGTTGATGATGAAAGTGATCAGATGACGCTAGAAGAAGCTTTGCCTTATGCGGCTGAGTTTATGGGAAGGTATGTAAAATGAAACGCATTGCTATTATAGGAGCCGGGAGGATTTCTCCCGCTCATCTGGAAGGATTAAAGATTTTGTCTTCTCGTGCTAGAGTCGTAGCAATATGCGACATGAATGAAAAACTAAGACAGGAACGTCAGCAGGCTTTTAATATTCCTGATGGATTTCCGTCTCTGGATGGATTGCTGGAATGGAATGATTTTGATATTGCCGCTGTATTGACTCCACCTGACATTCGCAGTGAAGTCTGTATGCCAATCATTGAGGCAAAGAAACATTTACTCGTAGAAAAACCGTTTTCGCTTTCTCTCGATGAGGCGTCAGCTATTGTTGATGCCGCAGAGAAAGCAGGGGTAATTCTTGCAGTTGATCAGAATTTCCGATGGATGCCGCCTGCACCCATTCTCAGACAGCGTATTATGGATGGCGCAATCGGGCGTGTGCTGAGTATATTACTCGTGGATACCGTATTGCGAGATGAAAAAGACGGATGGCGGAATAAAACGCCACAATTGGCTTTGAGTGTAATGGGTGTTCACTGGCTGGATAGGATTCGATGGATCACTGGTGAAAATGGTACACGAATATATACTTCCTCGCTGATCAGTAATATTTTAACGTCTGCTGGCGAGGATATTACGTCCACAGTTATCACCCTAAAATCAGGTGCGGTTGCCACGTTAGTTCACCATTGGGCTTCTCATTCACGAGGGATAAACAACAGCTTGCAGATAGATGGTACAGATGGGTCAGTTATAGCCAGAGGGGATGAGCTAATCTGGATTGATAAGGACGGAAAGCAGACGAAAGAGCGTTTTACAGGTGTGGGGATTGAGTCATCAATGGCATCAAGCTGGACTGAGTTTCTCGATGCGCTTGACGAAGGACGTACGCCATGCCACAACGGCAGGGATAATTTAAACACTGTCGCATTATTGACAGGTGCGTATCTTTCAGCCTCGATAAGAGAGGTAGTGTTGATTGAAGATTAAAGAGGAATAGCATGGCTTTAGCCTGTGTTAAGGCATCTATTGTGTTAAGAACGCAGGCTAATGAACATTGAAAAATTAATCAGGTAACATAATAAAACTGGATTCCAGCCTTCGCTGGAATGACAAACCAACGCAAAATGTCATTCCTGCGGAAGCAGGAATCCATAAAAAACATCC
>Ga0315274_10001398_pt1 | contig 37102 bp, 30 predicted proteins | sample YL17G02_20_MG_FD_203700 | JGI IMG/M metagenome (GOLD analysis project Ga0315274, IMG submission 203700) | Sediment microbial communities from Yellowstone Lake, YNP, Wyoming, USA - YL17G02_20 | ecosystem: Environmental > Aquatic > Freshwater > Lake > Sediment | place: USA: Wyoming | collected...
CCAGGCCCGCTGTGCCGGGGCCGCCAGGTCGCGGAGCTGCGGGTAGTGTCGCCACGCCCGCAGGAACGCTTCCTGGGTGAGGTCCTCGGCCCGGGCCGCCTCTCTCGCACTGGAGAGCGCCACCGCATACACCAGGCGCAGGTTGTCCCGGTAGAACGCCTCGAAGGTGGTCATAGCTGTTCCAACACAAGAAACGGATGAAGCAGCCGAAGTGTTCGCGCTGTGCGTTCACTCTGTTCCGAGAAGCGCGCGGTTACCCTCTTCGCGTGGCTGCCGCGGAACGGCCGAACGCTAAGCGCAGAGGAGCGGAGGCGCAGAGAGGACGTTGAGGGGATGCGAACGGCCCCGGCAGGAGACACGTCGCCTGAGGCGACCAAGGCTCCTGCCGCACAGGCCGGCGGGACGCCCTCCACCCGGCTGGCGGGCAAGCCTGCGCTCCCAACGCTGGTCTCTAGCCCGAGCCGAGCTGACCGAAGACGAGCGGTCTGTCTCTGCGGAGGAACCCGAAGTCGGCCCCGCTCGCGCTCTCGCCAGGCTGGAGGCGGAAGGCCCATGAGGTCGGCGGCATCGGGGTGAGCGTCAGCGCGCTGCTATCGAACGAGTAGGAGACCGTGTACTTGCCTGGCTTGAGGCCGCCGAAGGTGTAGCGGCCCTGGCTGTCGGTCGTTGTCCGGAGGTCGGAGTTCAGCAGGACGACAACACCTGACAGGGGTTCACGCTGGTGAGTGGCGCTCGACTCGACGTACACGGCGCCGCTGATCCGACACAAACGGGTGAGCGAGAAGTCGGCATCGCCAGGCTCCTGCGGGGACACGTACACGACACGCGTCGAGTCCGCGCTGGCGTAATCGGCGGGAACCCGCCCGGGGTCGAGGCGGATCGCGTGGCGACCTGTCTCCAGATCGGTGAACTCATAGGTCCCGTCGGCCTTGGTGAGCGCGGTAGCGGCCGCGTCGAGGACGACGGCGACATCGGGGACGCCGTGCCCGGAGTCATCGGTGACCGTGCCCCTCGCCTCGCACACGCCGGCGCGCGGGCCGCCGGGGCCGCCGAAGGCGAGCGAGGCTTGCACGACGAGTGCGGTGGTGAGACCGGAGCCGGGCGCGCCCAGCTCGAAGCTCCCGTACGCGAGCGATACCAGCTGGTCCTGTGAGGGGCGGTACTCAAGGCTCAGCTCGGGCTTGACGCCGGATGATCCGCTGGCCAATGCGAAACGGCCGCGAAGCCGGCGCTTCAGCTCGGCGGAGGCGCCCAGGCGATAGGTTCGCGTGTCACCGGGGCCCTCTGGCGCCGACGAACTGAGGAAGGCGTACCCGCGGCGGCCGGAGCGCGTGATCGACCACTCGAGGCCTGCTCTTCCGTCGTCTTCGCCGTTGACAACATAGCGGACGATGCCGGAGAAGTCCCTGCCGAAGTAGGAGAGAGACGCCGAGTCCTGCGCCCAGGGCTCGCCCAGAGTATCTCCGCCGGCGCGCTCCAGCGTAGCGTGGAGCTGCCGCGCGTCCCAGGACAGACCGAGCGCGCTCGAAGAATAGCTGAGGTCGCCTTTGAGTGCGGACGAACGGCCATACAAGGAGAACCGGGGCAGAGCTTGCAGCCGCCACCAGGTGTCCTCGCGCTGGTTGCCGTGTGACTGCATGAGAGCGGTGCGGCAGGTGAACTCGGGCCGGTCCCAGCGGGCAGAGGTGTAGAAGGTGGCGTCGGTCGCAATTTCCGCCTCGGCCGTCAGGTGCCTGGCGGCAACAGTGTCGGCATGGAAAGCGAGGTGTCCGTCGCTCCCGTCGCCTGGGTGGGCCACCGGCACCACGAGCGAGGCGCCTGCTCGCGTGTTGCCTGACAGGGCAGATAGGAAGCCCATGCCAGTCGACGTCCCGAAGATGGGATCGAACATGTCGCCGATCTGATAGCGCCGGGCGCCGTCGCCCATGTCAAGAGAGAGGTATGAGATCTGGGGACTAAAGAGCGAACCAGGGTTGGTCATGCGATCATCGAGCTCGCGCCGAGGAGCGCCGAAGTTCTCCAGGTAGAAGCCGTGCTCGTCCGGGTCATTGAGGGCAAGCATGCGGCTGAAACCCAGGCCCATCGGGACAGGCGTGACCTCAACAGTAGCGTTCCGGGTAGAGGACTGGACCTCAGGTGAAGTCAGTCGAGCGGGGAGCGGAGCCGATTGTGCGATTTCGGCTGGAGCGGCTACGGTTGGCTTCTGGATCTGAAAGGTTTCGAAGGCAGGGGGGTCCTGGGCGGCCGGGCGGGAACCGGGGTCGCTGTCGGCAGGCGAGCCGAGCAATGCAGCCAGATCCTTTGGGTGCACCCACGCTTCGCCGTCGCGCACGACCGCAAGCGGGTCCCGATTGCGGGCGTCAGCGACCGTTTCGGGCGTAACGCCGTGAATCCGCGTCTCAGTGCCATCAGGTCGGGTGATGTCGATCTCCGCGCCGGCGATCAGAACGATTGCACCGAGTGTCGCGGCCGTCCGGGTCAGTGGGACCCGGTCGTCGCCGCCGCGGGGTACAGGACGCACGTCGAAAACCGATGGCGGGAGAGAGGCGGTGGTGGTCTCAGACGGGGGGCCGGCGGGCGCGGGTTGTGTGGCCGCGCTGAGGGGTTGGGCGAGAAGCACCAGTGCCCCCAGACAGCAAACACGCCGGACCAAGCTGGTAAGGCGAGCGGTCATTTTGCCTTAGCCGGGGCGAGCGCCAGCGACGTGCGCGCGCCGAGGAGCGCGGGGCCGCCGCAATCGAGGATGGCGGTCAGCTCGTATTCGCCGGGCACGAGATCCGCGAGGCTCTCCTTCGCGATCCTCACCTGGTGTCGGTTGAAGGGCGACGGCAGGACCACGAATCCGGTGAGGTCCAGTGAGCGCACGATCTGCCCCGATTGGCCGATCTCGAGCCTGCCGGTGAAGCGCAGGTGTGCCGGGCCGGTGTTCTCAACGACCAGCAGTCCACCATCCGCGGTCACGACGAACTGGGTGATGCGCGCCTGGGGCTGCGGGATGGGCCCGCATTGCACGTAGACGACTGATCCGAGGCGAGGGATGACCCGCGAGGCGCCACCGTGGAGAGTCATCGCTTGGGCGCTGCCCTCGAAGATGATGACAGTACGGAACTCGCCCTTGGCGTCAGCGGGAGGGCGGATCGTATATCGCACCTGGACTGTGTCGCCCGGCGCGAGGTCGAAATCGGTTGGGCTGAGGGTGACCCAGGGGCTGGCCGATTGGGTCAGCTTTCCTGCGTCCACGAACACCACCAGCCCGTCGGGCTTCATCGCCCAGTCCTGACAGTAGGCCTTGACGTGCTCAGGAGCGGAGCCTGTGTTCTTGAGAGAGATCGTGTTGGTGTAGGCGCGGCCTGGTTCCACCTGAAGCTCGATCGTGAGCGGCTGGATCTCGAGGGAGCTTCCGGCGGCGCCAGCAATGCCGGCACACAGCATCATCGCCATACAGAGCGTCAGAGCAGCCATCGCCTTCTTCATCGCGCGTCTCCAGTGTCGTGGACCCAGCGCCAGCGCGCCGGGGGACCCGGGGGCGGTTGGGTGGCCAACCGCCCCCGTTGCGTCACCCGTGCTCAAGCTACGGCGCTGTGAGTGTGTAGACGACCGTCTGGGTGTAATCGCCCTTCGCATAGTTCCAGCTGTTGGCCAGGAAGTAGGAGAACGAACCGCTGCGATTGCCCGAGCCCGTCCAGGAACCGGCGGCGACAGGAGTCGTATCCATGGCCCCGGCGGCGAAGCCAGCGCCTGAAGCCGTCCATGTGACGTTCGAGATGGCGATCGTCTCGGACCCCGAAACGAGATCGCCGTTGGCCTGAACGGTGAGGGTCACACTCGATGAGCTTCCGGTGTGAGCCTTAACTGTCACGGTGACCGGGTTCTCCCCGGCGCTGACGGACGGCACCGAGTCCGGGTCAGCGTCAGGGAAGTTGATCGTCCCGACGCCGAGGGTGAGCTTGGCCTTGTCCGCCACCGTGGCGTTGATCCTGAGAGTCTGCTGGTCGGTCGCTGTCCACCCGGCTGCAATCGCCCAGGTGATGCAGACAACCACTAGCCCTAGAACAACAATCATCCGTCTCATAGTAAGCCTCCCCATCTGTTTGTGACAGCCCCTTCGCTACCGCAATCGGCCCCTAGATATCCTTACGATCGTCTCTGCGCCCGGAGCGGCGTGTGCCCACTCCGAGACTGGTCCTATGCATGCTCCGAGATGATCGCGTCCAACATCGGCCGCACCCATCCTTAGTAAGCGATCAGTGTAAACACAAGATTCTGGCTGTACGTCCCGGCGGCGTACGACCAGGAGTTCGCGAGCCAGAACCGCAAGTCTCCAATCACGTTCGCCTTGCCCATCCACTGCCCGACAAGCTGAGAACTGGTGCTGCTCAGCGTACCGGAGACGAATCCGGCGCCCTGAGCGGTCCATGTGATATTGCTGATCGATATCCGGTCGGCGCCCGATATGAGGTCTCCGCCCGCCATCACCGAAAGCTGCGAGACGGTACTGGCAGACCCGCTCACAACGACCCCAACCTGAACCGGGTTCTCGGTTGCGGCGATCATGGGGACGGCATCGGGGTCGGCCGCCGGGAACGTGATGGTGGTGCTGCCGAGGGTGAGCTTCGCAGAGGCAGAGTAAGCGATGCTCTGGGCTGCCATGATAGCAGCCGCCAGAACGATCGCTCGGACGAACCTCCCCGCCCGGAAGCAGCCTCCTGCAGCGAACGGAGCTTCCCGCCGCCGCTGCACCTGCAATCCTCCGCCTGTTCTAGTTTGTCCGGTTCCTTGTTCCATAGGGGTGCTCGGGCCCTAACATGGGCACACAAACGAAAAACCCGCTGCGAGAGCGTTGGTGGCCCCTCGGAGCGGGTTATGGTGAATCGAGATGCTACGCCTAAGGCCGACCGACTGATGTCTTCAGCCTGCCCACTATCTGAGGCAGGTGCTGAAAGTCACTCCTTCGGCGGCCTGGCTATCATGGCTGACGGTTCAGCGTTAGACCCATGGCTTTGCGTCGTCGCCTTTCGGCGAGTTTGCCTTTGTCGGGATACCGACTATGCTCGATCTCAAAGAGCAAGGACCCGGCTGCCCGGTGCATCCCGGAGCCAGATCCTTTGTTGCTAGGGTTATTCCACGGACAAATGGGGTCGCTGAGATAGGCGCGGGGGCAGTTTGGCGCTGGCGTGTACAGAAAGTGACACAGGGCTCCGTGGGCAGCTCTGCCACCGTCGCGTGCGAACAACTCTCGAGCGGCTCTGGCAGTTGGCCGGCCACAGGAGGCGGCCGCTGGGTCGCAGAATGCTGGCTCTGACGCCTGGAACCCCGCCCATCAAAGAGGTGCAACTGCTATGAGAACCACTTCCGCGCGCACTACCCGAAACTGGCTGGCTGTCCTGCTGGTGTTGCTGTCGCCACTCATGGGAGCGGCATGGGCTGATGAGGATGAGGGACCCAGGGGCGGGGTGCACTTGTGGGACACGGTGATTCCGCTTCAGAGCCGGGCCGGCGTGGTCCAACGGCAGGGCTGGCGTGCCGTGACACCTGCCGAGTCGGGCCACCTCCAGGGCGACCTGGTGGTCGAGACGGACAGGCTGGTGGCGGCCTTCGCCTCGCGGCTCGGAAAGGTGCTGGTGTATGGGAGCGCGGAGGCGCCGCAGGGCGAAGCCGAGATCCATCCCGCCGGCCGCTCGGGGAGGCAAGCGGTTATCGCGTCGACCACATTCGCGGAACAGCACGGCGTCGTGATGGCGGAGGCCGACTTCCGCGCGCCAGGAGCGGAGAGCATCCCCATTACCTTCACGTTCAGGGATGATCACGCCGTTGCCGTCAGGCCCGAGGGGAAGACGGCCGGAGTCACGATCTCCGCCCCGATCGATCTGGCCCTCGTGCCGAGCTTCGTCGGCGACGATCTCATCTACGACGCGAAGGATCATCCTATGGCCGACATGCTGGCTCTGCCATCAGAGCATTTCCTTCTCGGCCTGCTGAAGGGCGAGAACAGCATGCTGGTGATGACGTGGCAGGAAAACATGCCTTCGGTCCAGCTCCATCTAACCAGCGGGGACACAGGGCAGAAGAGCATCGGGGCAGTCAGCTTCGTGGGCGGTAAGAGCGTTTCGCTGGCCGTGCTCGACGCCCCCGGCATCTGGCACCGGCAGCAACTGGCACCCTCCTTCCTGGAGCGCGACGTCGCCATCGGGTGGAGGCCGCCATTCCCGGCAGTGTGGCTGACTCAGCTCTACGAGGACGAGCTAAAGACGACCTTCGAGTTCCAGCACGGGAAGGAGGAGCACTGGCGAGGCGGCATAGGCTCCTACACTTTGCCGGCCTGGTTCTCCGGCCGAAAGACGATGCTCTCGCTGGGCAAGCAGATCCCGCCGGAGGGAGAGGCCATCATCTACTGCCTGGAGCGCGACGAGGATACGCCGGAACAGGCCATCACCCCCATCGACATCGTGCAGCGCACCCTCGCGGGCGACGTCCAGGCCGGCGTGCTCGACGTCGAGGGACGTCCGACGTGGTGGCCCATGCGGCCCGACGCGGCGATCGGCGGGGAGACGTGCGATGTCACCGACGTGCTCAAGAGGATCTTCGAAGACGGACAGGAGGTGGAGAAGCGACTCTTCGTCAGAGGTGGCGCGGAGGACATGGCCTTCCACCTGGAGGTGATGTTCGAGCGGAACGGGCGCTACTACCCCTTTGCCACGGACATGATCGCGTTCCTGGAGGCGCAGGCAAAGGCGAAGCCGGAGCTGGCGTCATACCTGCAGGAGATGCGCGGCATCGCCGAGCAGATGATCGCCACCTATGACAACACACGAGATACGCTACGGGACATGAACTATGCCCGCGAACTGGAGGCGAGGACGATTGCGCTCGCGGCAGAGAAGCGGCCGGACAATCCACAGCGGATGGATGACCTGAAGCAGGAGTGGACGGGCATGGGCGGCGCGGCTGAGGAGCTATCGAGGAGGGAGCACACCCTCGCCCGGAAGCTCTATCAGCAGGCAGCGTATCGCGCGGCCGGGAACCCCGAGGCTGTGACAGTTGCGGAGGAGATCCGGCAGCGGACGAAGCAGTGCCTGCGAAGGCCGGATAGCTACGAGATGTGGGCGAACTACTGATCGTGCGTGCCGCGCGCTGTGAAGGATGGGCCATGGTGCAGAACATCCGCTGGGGTGTGATCGGCGCCGGAGGCATTGCCCACCGGCGCACGCTGCCGGTGATCGGCCAGGTCTACAACGGCTCGCTCTCGGTGGTGATGGACATCCGCGAGCCCGAGAAGCTTGGGAGGCTGTACAACGCCGACTGGACCGATAGCCTCGAGGCCGCGGTCTCGCGGGATGACGTCGACGCCGTCTACGTCGCCAGCCCCGTGCACCTTCATGCGGAACACGTAATGGCGGCGGCTCGGGCCGGCAAGCAGGTGCTGTGTGAGAAACCCCTTGCTCGGAGTGTGGCGGAGGCGAGGGCGATGGTGGAGGCGTGCGTCGAGAGCGGGGTGCTGCTGCGGGAGGCCTACCGGCATCGCTACCACGGGGCGCACGCGGAGATGCAGCGTCTCATCAGCGAGGGAGTGATCGGGAAAGTGATCTTCGCGCAGGTGCATTGGGCATTCCTCTACCCGAAGATGGAGGGCGCTTGGCGGCAGGCGCCGGAGCTTGGTGGCGGCGGATCGCTTGCAGATGTCGGCTGCCATGCATTGAACCTCCTCGAGATGCTGGTGGGACGGACCTCACGCCTCGCGGCGGTGACCGGGACGCTCATCCAGGATTACGAGGTGGACGATCTCGCCACCGTTCTGCTGGAGTTCGAGGGCGGCGCGCAGGGGGCGGTGACGACGTCCTTCTGCCTCTCGGGGAATGTCATGCCGACGTCGCTGAACGTCTATGGCGCGAATGGCGCGATGCTGGCAGTCAACACCCTCACCCAGGGCACGGGCGGCGAGGCCAGCTTGATCACCGAGCCCGACGGGCGCCGCACACCGATCCAATACACGCCGGTGAACACGTTCGCGAAGCAACTTGAAACCTTCGGCGACGCGGTGACGGCCGGCGAGAGAACGACCATCGACGAGGCGGACGAGCTGGTCCGCGTCATGAAGATGCTGGAGGGATCGTATACCTCGTCGCGCACCGGGGCGTTCGTGAGGATTCAGTGAGGTGGGTCCACCGCTACCTGCTTGGGCGAGACTCACTGGCACTCCCCGCGTTCCGCACGCAGCGAAATCCGTAGACGTCGTAGTAGCCGATGCAGACGTCCGAGTAAGCGGGGTTCTCCGAGAAGCGGTAGGAGGAGCGGCAGTCGGAGGCGCGGGAGTTCCAGCTTCCGCCGCGCACGACCCTCTTGCTCCCCGAGGCGGGCCCGCGCGGGTTCCTTGCCGGGCTCTTCTGATAGTAGTCGACCGCGTAGAAGTCGTTGCACCACTCGGCGACATTGCCGTACATATCATAGAGCCCCCACGGGTTCGGGAGCTTCTTGCCCACCTCGCGCGGGCGGCCGCCGCTGTTCTCCTTCATCCAGGCGAAGTTCGGGAGCGCGGAGGGATTGTCCCCGAAGGAGTGGCTGGTGGCCGTGCCGGCGCGCGCTGCGTACTCCCATTCCGCCTCCGTCGGCAACCGGTAGCCGTTGGCGGAGACGTCGCACTTCCAGGTCTTCGTGTCGTAGCAGGGGGTCAGCCCCTCGGCACGCGAGCGCGCATTGCAGTACCTGACGGCGGCCGCCCAGGTGACCTGCTCGACCGGGGCCTTGTTGTTCCTCCAGCGCGAGTAGTCAGACCCCACGATCTTCCGATAATGCTCCTGGATGACCTCATACTTGTCGATGTAGAAGGCGTCGATGGACACCTTGTGAGGCCTTTCGTCCGGCGCTCCCCTCGGGTCGCCCATGACGAACGAGCCGCCGGGCAGGTAGATCATCTCCGCTCCCGACTTGGTCGTGACCGTCTGGCGCGGACCCGCGCCGCGAGCCACGGTGGCGACTCCTACGACCGCCAGCGCCACGGCGCAGCAGAGCAGCCTCGCTCCGGAATGCCGCATGGTGAACATGATAACTCCTCTCGTCCTCGGGCGGGTCGTGCTATGCGGCGCTCTCAATCGTCCGCCCAGATCTCGTAGCTCCCCGGCTTCTCAAGGCACTGCCGGGCCCGTCTTCTGATCTCCTCGGCGAGGGGCATAGCCTCCGGCACGGCGGCGGCGCGGTAGGCAGCCTGCTGGTGGAGCTTCCTCGTCAGCGTGTGCTCCTTCCGCGCCAGCTCCTCCAGCGCGCCCCCCATGCCGGTCCAGTCCTGCTTCAGCTCCACCATCCGCTGCGCGTTATCCGGCCGTTTCTCAGCAGCCAGGGCGATGGTCTTCTCGCCCAGCTCGTGGGCGAAGCTCATGTCCCTGATGGTGTCTCGCGAGTTGTCGTAGGTAGTGACGATCTCGTTGGCGATGCCGCGCATCTCGCGGATGAAGGGCGCGAGCTCGGGCATCTGCTTCTCCTGGGCGTCCAGGTAGGCTACCATGTCAGTGGCAAACGGGTAGTAGCGCGCGTCCAGCCTGAACATCCCTTCGAGGTAGAAGTACATGTCCTCGACGCCGCCCTTGACGATGGCCTGCTTCTCGACCTCTTGTCCCCGGTCGAAGATCTCCTTGAGCTGGTCGGTGACGCCGCAAGTGGCGCCTCCGAGCACCCGATTGGGGCGCTCCGGGTACCAGGATGGCCGCCCTTCCACGTCTAGAATGCTGGCAAGGACGTCGCCTGTGAGCGTGGCCTTCACGATGTCGACGGGGCTCAGCGCCTGCTCTGGGGTGCGGTCACTTCTCTCGAGGAAGTAGATGACGGCCTCGCCTTCGGGCACGATGCTCTTGCCCAGCGACAGCATCGTCTTGCCACCCGAGAACCAGGCAGGATAGTTGTACGAGCCGACCGCGCCCCGCCACACCTCTTCCTTCGCGTCTCGGAATTCGAAGGTCGTCTTCACTTCGTCCTCATAGAGCTGGGTGAGCCACACGGCCGGGAACGGCGGCTTCCAGCCAATGGCGACATCCCGCTCGAGGAAGGAGGGCTTCAGCGCCTGGCGGCACCAGATGCCGGGAGCGTCCAGCACGGCCAGCGACAAGGTTCCTGCACCGGTGAAGTCAGCCGCCTGGATGCTCGCCCTGCCTGGGCCGGGATTGCTCAGAACCAGCGAGACCGGTGGCTTGTCCTCCTGCCAGGTCATCACCAGCGCGCTGTTCCCGCCCTTGAGAAGGCCGAGAAGGAAGTGCTCGGAGGGCACCGACAGCGCCTTGGCGGAAGGGTAGTCCCGGGGATCATAGATGAGGTCGTCCCCGACGAAGCTCGGCACCACGGCCAGGTCGATGGGCGCAGCGACACTCACGCCGCGGGCCGCTCCCTCCGGGGTAATGGCGAGCACGCGATCGCTGGTGAAGGAGAAGACGAGGGGGATGCTGCTCGCCCCGGGCGCGCTGAAACCGGCCTTCACCGTCAGCGCGCCGGCGGGATGCTGGATGATCGTCGTGGAGCCGATCGTCGCGCGCCTGCCGCGCAGCTCAACGGGAAGCAGTTCGGCCCTGCTTCGGGACGGGTCCGCCTCGGCATAGACTAGCACCTTCCCGAGCTGGGAGGCGAAGACCGTTGCCAGGGTATTTGTCTCCACCACGAGGTCGCCCTGGAGGTGGCTGCGCGCGCCTGGGGTGATGGCGCGCCACCCATCTCGCCAAGCCACATCGATCTGTCCCTCCAGCGGCGTCCCCGTATCCCACAAGCGAACAGCGGCCGGCTTGCTGGCTTCAGCCGGCACAGGCGCAGCATTGTCTCCGTCCTGTTGCTGCGCCCACACGGCGGCGCCGGCCAGCAACAACGCGATCGACGCTAATGCCCATCCGCGCGAACTTCGACTCATGACGACACTCATCTCCCTCGGTTCCGGTCGGCCTGGCCGGCCCAACCTTCCATCCATTGCCGGAACGACGGCGAGTCGAACAGTTCCTTGGCTATCTGACGGTACCCAGCCCCGAGCGGGTGGCTGGCATCGGCGTACATGTCGGTGGGCAGCAGACGTGGCGCGCAGTACGGGACCTTTTCCTGCCCGAGCTGCTTTTCCATCGCCAGCACCATCGCTTGGTACCGGACCCGGCTCTCGCGGGTGAGCGCGTGGGTGTTGAATGGGCCGAGCACGACGAAGACGCGGTTCCCGCGCGCTCTCAGACGCTGGACGGCCTCTTTGAAGGATGCCCACTGGTAGGAGCGCTCGGCGTCGATCCACGGGAGGTTCTGCGGGATGATGCCTCTCTCCCGCCAGCTTCGCGGTTCGCTCCCGGGCTCATCAGCTGAGAGGGAGTCCGGCCCGCCCGCGGGGACGAGGGTGTATGGGTTTTCGAGGCTCCATTCCCGGAGGCCCAGGCCCTCGCAGTAGGCGATCTTCAGGTGCTCCTTCCAACTGAAGAACGGGAGGTCGCGCTCCAAGACGGCGGAGGTCACGTCTGCCGGCGTCGGCCTGTAGGAAGGCGGGCGATGGAAGAGCTGTGGCACCAGCATCGGGTGGTTGAAGCGCACCTCGCCGCTGGCCTGCAGATCCTGCTCCGCCGAACTCATCCAGAGAGGATTGAGATGGAGGACGATGGGTTGGTTCGCGATTCCTCTGCCATAGTAGGCGAGCAGTCCTGCCATCGCCGCCGGGTGGAGGCCGTCAACGCCCAGGTTGGCGAACGCGTTCTTCGCTACCAGTTCATTGAGGTGATGGGCGAGCGTGTCATCACTCCTCACATACTGGCCCCAGGCGACCGAATCCCCCAGGACGGCCGCCCGGTAGCTAGCGTGGGCATGCTCGGACCACTTGGCGAACACCCAGTAGTCGCTGCTGAGCTCCCCGGGCAGCCGGTAGTCGGGGCGAGAGAAGTGCGTGCCTGCGGCCGGCCACAGCGCGGGCAGCAGGGAGAGCGCGCCGAGACAGAGCAGCGCCGCCAGCGCCCACTCTCGCCAGGCGAGTCTGATCGGGTTCGAGTTCTCGAAAGCGCTCTCGGTCGTGTCCACTTCGCCTCTTCAGAACTGGAGATAGACGAACGGCTGGGTGCTACCGCCGCTGACGAAGAGCAGGTGCATGACCATGTAGCTCACCGCGGCGATCCGTGCGGGGGCCCAGGCTGCCACTCGCTTGAGCCGCGACTCGACGAGGAACTGATAGGCCCATATCATGAGGCAGAGCGTCAGCATGGCGACAGGGAATCTCGGGTCGCCGAGTCCTGCGCTGAGGATCCTCTTCACGATGAGGAGCGCGTCGGAGAAGCTGCTCGCCCTGAAGAAGATCCAGCAGAAACTCACGAATGCGAAAACGAACATCTGCTTGGCGAACGTGGGTACCCGCTGCTGGTAGAACGAGGTCCGCTCCAGCTCCCTCGTCATGAACCGGCCGATGGCGTGGAGGAAGCCCCAGATCACGAAGGTCCAGGCGGCGCCATGCCAGAGCCCGGATATCACCATGGTCAGCAGCATGTTGCGGTAGGTGTTGAACGTGCCTTTCCGGTTTCCGCCCAGGGGGATGTAGAGGTAATCCTTGAACCAGGAGGAGAGGCTGATGTGCCACCGGTTCCAGAAGTCGCCGAGGCCGGTCGCGAGATAGGGATTGCGGAAGTTGAGCATGATGTCGAATCCGAGGGCCCTGGCGACACCTCTGGCCATGTCGGTGTAGCCGCTGAAATCGAAGTAGATCTGCCAGGCGAAGGCGAAGGTGGCCGCAGCGAGGGTGAGCCCATCGAAGCTGCCGGGGGCCGAGTATACCTTGCCAACGTAGAGGGAGAGGTAGTCGGCGAGCGCGACCTTCTTGAAGAGCCCGACCACGAACAGAGAGAGGCCATCGGCGAGGTCGCTCGTGGTCGGGCGCCTCGGGCGCGCGGCGACCTGGCGCAGAAAGTGTGAGGCGCGCTCGATCGGCCCTGCGAGCAGGGTCGGGAAGAAGGCGGCAAAGGTCGCGAACCGGAGGAAGCTCCGCTCGCGCGCGATGTGGCCGCGGTAGCAGTCGATGGTGTAGCCGAGCAAGCGGAAGGTGAAGAAGGAGAGGCCCGCGGGGAACAGCACCGATGGTGCGGCAATGGGGGCCGCGAGCCCAAGGTGGGGGAGAGCCGCATTCAGGCTCTCGACTGCGAACCCAGCGTACTTGAAGAACGCCAGCGGAGCCAGCGTACCGATGACAGCCGCAGTCAGCCAGAGCTTCCTGCGCGAGCTGCGCTCGATCATCGCGCCGGCCGCGAAGTTGGCGGCCGTCGCGTAGAGGAGCAGGAGCACGAATCGCGGGCCGGTCCAGCCGTAGAAGAACAGCGAGGCGGCAAGGAGCCAATGCAAGGCGAACCTGCTCCTGCATAGCAGGAGGTACACCAGATAGACTACGATGCCGAAGACTGCGAACTGCCACGAGTGGAAGAGCATCCCGGTGTCACCGCTGACTCACGCGGCAGTAACTTCCGCGTGGGCCTCCCTAGCACCTACACGACTCATACCGGTCTGGCGGCCAGACTCACGCATGACTCGCGCCCGCGCAACTGGAAGGGCGTCCGCGGGTTGCGGCTAAGGTAGGGGGCGCGGGGCGAGCGTCGAGCGGAGGCACCAAATGGTCATCGACACCCACGTGCATATCGGTAGAGGCGAGCGGCTCAACGACACCTACCAGGTGGACTGCACCGTAGAGATGGTTCTCTCGGCGATGGACGAGGCCGGAGTAGACAAGAGCTGCATTATGCCTGTCACGTACGGTGACTACGGAATGGCGATCGAGGAGGTGCGGGAGGCGGTGGTGGCGCATCCCGAGCGGCTCATCGGCTATGCCCGGGTGAACCTCAGCCACGAGGAGCGCGCCTTCGAGCAGCTCCGGCGTTGCTTCGAGGAGTACGGCTTCCGCGGCGTCAAGCTCCACCCTGGTCAGGGGGACGGCTTCCCCACCCGCAGGTTCATGGAGCTGATGAGCGATCACGGCCGGCCCTTGCTGCTGCACACGAGCCCCGACATCGAGACCATCGATGCCATCTCCCACCTCGCCCGCGCCTACCCGAAGGTGCCGGTCATCTGCGGCCACATGGGCGGCTTCTCCACCTTCTGGCCTGGGTGCGTGAAGCTGTGCGCGGTGGAGGCGAAGCAGGTCCCGAACCTCTACCTCGACACCGCCTTCGTCTTCCTTCATCGGTGGATCGGGATGGCGGTGGAGATCTGCGGAGCGGAGAAGGTGCTCCTCGGCAGCGACGGCCCGGTGGGCCATCCCGCCATCGCGCTGAAACAGATCGAGTTGTGCCATTTCAGTGACTCCGAGCGGGCGCTGATCCTGAGCGAGAACGCGAAGAAGCTGCTGCAGTTATAGATCGGGGCACAGATCGCCCCGAGGGCTGGGCTCCCGCAGCGGCGGGCGGACGGATACTCCTTGAGCGAGGTAACGGAGATGGGTGAGGAACTGGATTTCGCGTCGGTCTTTGCCGGGTTCCCCAGGATCCGCTTTCCCTACGACAAGTCGCTGCCGGTGCGGGGATGGCTGGTGCAGGGTCCGCAGCAGCAGATTGCCTTCTGGCACTCCGAGGTCGCCTACGAGAGCGCAGAGCACAGCCACCCCTATGCGGAATGGGGCATCGTCATCACCGGCTGGTGCGACATCATCACCCCGGAGGGCAGGCGGCGCTACCAGGCCGGTGACGTCTTCTACCTCAGGCCCAGTGTGCCCCACGCCTCCGTGACCTCCAATGACTACCGCTCCATGGATGTCTTCTTCTCCCCGACCCACCTCCAGGCCGAAGCCGGCGAGGGCGACTGGCCCTGACAGAACGTCCGCGTTCTCACCGACACCCGGAGATCGCTGAAGGAGATGCACGATGGCGCAATCTCGGCCCGATGCCTTTGCTACTCTGCGAAGTAGCGAGTCTACTTCGCTACGAAGCACGAGCTTCGCTGAGGCAGTGAAGCAGACCGGACTGCACGCGCTCGACTGGGTGCTTCGCTTCGCCCAGGACATCGACCCCGATTCACCGGAGTACGGCGGCATTCGGAATGTCTACAATCCCATGCGCCGGCAGTTCCGCCGCGGCGGTCACGGACTCTGCCTCACCTGGTCAGCCTGCCTGGCGGGGTTCGCCAGCCTCGCCGCCTATGACCTCACCGGTGATGAGTTCTACATGGACCGGGTGCGACTGATCGCGCGCTATGTCGAGAGCAACCAGAATCTCGACAAGTCGGATGGGTTGCGGTACGGGACATTCGTGGTCAGCCGCGACCGCCGGTTTGTGGATGTGCCGGATGCCTCCTGGGCGGGGAATCTGTTCGTGCACCTCTACCGCCGCACGGGGGAGCAAGCGTATCTGGATCGAGCGAAGCTGGCGGGGGACTGGCTGGTACAGCGGGCGCGTATGGCCCACGGGGGCTTCACCACGTTCTACCTGCTCGACAGACAGCAGCCAGTCGCCTACAGCCATGGCAGCGACGGACAGCACGGCATCTTCCTGGCAAACCTGTACGCGGAGACCAAGGATGAGAAGTACGCGGCCCCCCTGGCGGCCCTCGCCGATATGCTGAGCGGCCCGGGACAGCACGAAAGCGGGGCCTACTACGCCAGCCTACGCGCCGATGGCACGCCTGTCTTCGAGGGGTGGGATGAGGAGGCAGGGCATCCGCTGGTTGACGGCATCGAGAGAGTCGTCACGGGGCCGCGGCAGAACTACTACGCGGCGCTGTTTCTGATCGAGCAGCACCGGCGCGATGGCAACCGGCGCTACCTGGACAGCGCGCTCCGCTGCGCGAAGTGGTCGGTGGAGCTGTTGCACCGCGACGGCTACTTCTCCGACTGGCTCACCTTCACAGACGGGGGATGGGTTCCCGATGGCACAGTGGACGTCGCCTCCCCGGGCGCGATGACGCGGGTGTGGCTGGCGCTGCATCAGGTCGATGGGGATGAGCGGTGGCTGGACGCCTGCCGTGAAGCAGCAGAGTGGAGCATGCGGTGGCAGCGGTCCGTGCCGCAGTACCCCGACCTGCACGGGGCCATCATCGCCCAGCCTGTGGCGGTGGCCTACTTCATCTCATTCGCCGCGTGGGGGCTGCTGGAGCTTGCCGCGCCCGCCCGGGCTCGCGCTATGCTTGCCCCCTGAAGTCCGCCGCGACTCCGCTGGAAGCTGTTTCATAACCCGCCTAGGCGGGTTATGAAACAGCGATGCAGGGCGGCGGGCTTGTGCAGGCGCATTTCATGCAACGCATGGAGCGATCAGCCAACCACCCTCGGCAATGAAATGCACTCTAGTCTGGGCAAGCCATGGGCGCTAGAATGCTGGGCTACACCCGGGGGATCGCGACCATCCGGGCAACGTTCAGGCGGGACAAGGAGATGGCTCGTGAAGACGTGTTTCGACAAGGGCTGGCGCTTCCACCTGGCGGAGGAGCCGTTCACCTTCTGGGGCAACTGGTATGCGCGCGATTTCGACGACCGCGAGTGGCGCTGCCTCGACCTGCCGCACGACTGGAGCATCGAGCTGCCGCGCGACCCGAGAAGCCCCGGCGGCACTGAGGGCGGCTTCTTTGTGGACGGAGTCGGATGGTACCGCAAGCGCTTCGAGGTTCCAGACTCCTGGCAGAGCAAGCGCATCGCCGTCACCTTCGATGGCGTGTTCAAGAATGCCGAGGTCTGGGTCAACGATCGCTACGTCGGCCGGCATCCCTACGGCTATACCAGCTTCACCATGGATCTGTCTCGCTACATCGAGGCGGGGACCGAGAACCTGCTGGTGGTGCGGGTTGACAACTCGGCGCCGAAGCACAGCCGGTGGTACTCCGGGTCCGGGATCTACCGCCATGTGTGGCTGCTGGTTCGCGACCCGGTGCATATCGGCGACGGCGGTATCTATGTGACCACGCCGGAGGTGTCAGCCGAATCCGCCCTCGTCCGCCTCGAGGCGACAGCGATCAACGAGTCCGCGGAGCCCAGACCAGTGACCGTGCGTTGGATCGTAGTCGGGCCGGATGGCGAAGACTGCGGCGCCTTGGCGGAGGAGGCCGAGATCCCGCCTGGCGAATCGCAGGCTTTCGTCCGCGAGCTTTCGATCGCCACCCCGCGTCTCTGGGCGCCTGACCATCCCTGGTTGTACCGATCGCAGGTGGAGGTCCGCGCGGGCGGCGAGGCGGTGGACGCCGAGAGCACCAGCTTCGGCATCCGCAGCATTCGGTTCAGCGCATCGGAGGGCTTCCTCCTCAACGGCGAACCACTGAAGATGCGCGGCGGATGTGTGCATCACGACTGTGGCCCGCTGGGCGCGATGTCCATCGACCGGGCGGAGGAGCGCAAGGTCGAGGTGCTGAAGGCGAGTGGTTTCAACGCCGTGCGATGCGCCCACAATCCTCCCTCTCCAGCCTTCCTGGACGCGTGCGACAGGTTGGGCATGTTGGTGATCGACGAGGCCTTCGACAACTGGCGCGAGCGGTCCACCCCCAACGACTACCATCTGGTCTTCGACGACTGGTGGCAGCGGGATCTGGACAGCATGCTCTATCGTGACCGCAACCATCCGTGCATCGTGATATGGAGCATCGGCAACGAGGTGACAGAGCGCGGCCTGCCCTGGGGACCGAGCCTCGCCCGCCGCCTCGCCGAGCGGGTGCGGCTCGCCGATCCGACTCGGCCGGTGACATCGGCGGTCAATGGTTTGCCGCAATGGGAGAAGACGGAGGCGTTCTTCGCGGAGTTGGATGTCTGCGGCTACAACTACCAGGTGGGCAGCTACGAAGACGACCACCGGCGCCATCCGCAGCGGATCATCGTCGCGACGGAGACGTTCGCCAGCAAAGCCTTCGAGTACTGGCGCGCGGCGGAGCGCCTGCCCTATGTCATCGGCGACTTCGTCTGGACCGCGCTGGACTATCTCGGTGAGTCCGGCATCGGCGGCACATGGTCCGAGGGTGACACAGGCCCTGGTTGGACGGACTGGCTCCCGGGCTGGCCGTGGCACCAAGCGTACTGCGGCGACATCGACATCTGTGGATGGAAGCGTCCGCAGTCGCACTACCGCGACATCCTGTGGGGCGCGCACGACGCGCTCTACATCGGCGTTCATGCGCCGATCCCTGAGGGGAGGAAGCTCGTGCGGCTGGAGTGGGGGTGGCCCGACGTACAGGCCTGCTGGAGCTGGCCGGGCATGGACGGCCGCGCGCTGCAGGTGGATGTCTACTCGGCCTGCGATGAGGTCGAGTTCGTGCTCAATGGGATTCCGGTGGGCAGGAAGGTGATGACCGATGGGGATCGGCTGATCGCAACCTTCACGGTGAGCTACGCCCCCGGCGAACTGAAGGCGATCGGGTACCGAGCCGGAGCCAAGGTAGTGGAGCAGTCACTGCTGACCTGCGGTCCGGCGCACAGCCTGCGCCTCACGGCCGACCGCAACCCCATCGCGGCGGACCCGAACGACCTTGCCTACGCCACGGTGGAGGCCGTCGATGCGGGAGGCCGTGTCGTGCCGACCGCCGATCACATCGTCTACTTCACAGTCAGCGGCCCCGGTCACATCGCCGCGCTGGGCAGCAACAACCCGCAGCACATCGAAGCATACCGCGGCAACCGCCACCGTCTTTACCGCGGTCGCTGCCTGGCCATCATCAGGCCTGATGAGCAGATGGGCGATATCCACCTGCGTGCCCAGGCGGATGGGCTCGCGACCGGAGAGATCACGATCAGCGCCAAACATGCTTGCGGCGTAGGTTGAGGACCGCCCGGTGCGTATCCAGGTAGCCAGTTCAATGGAGTCCTGATCCAGCGGAAGCTCGGCCCCGGTATGTAAGGCGTTGCCGTCAACAGAGCTGCGTCGGCCCACTGGTGGCAGTCAGCTCGCCAGCCTTACTCGTACCGCCTCCTGGTCGGGACGCCATGCCAGTTCGCCGCCATCGTGATCGTGCACGTTCACTCGAAGCCCGAACTCCGCCTCCACTTCCGGCGGGGCCATGTCAACGTCTCGCCACGGAAGGCGAATGAGACAACCATGCCGCCCGATATCGAGGACAGCGCCAGGCGGCACTGCGGTGGACAGGGCCCGCGGGACTTGGTCGTATCGCAGGGGCGATCCCCGAAGATCGGAGGTCAGACCCCATCTGAACTCGTGCAAGCGAGGCGGAACCCTGGAACGCTCCCGATCCACCAGTTCAGGCGGAACGTGCAGCACCAGGTAGATATTACCGATCTTCGTCCAGAGGTTCTCCGATGCCACCTCGTCAGGTGTCAGCAGCAGGTAGAAGCTGCTCCGGTCCCAGGCGAGACGCACTTCGAGGCTGCGGCGGTCAGATGAGGAAAGGAGTCTTTTCCTGAGACTGGTTGCCGGGAGGATGACGTCACACGGCGCCACCGTCTGCATCGACGCCAAAGGGTCCGGAGTCTCGCTCGATGATGACGAGAGGCGACGGCACAGCACGGGCGGGGTCTCTCTCCACTGACGCCTTGCCGACCGAGGCAGCGCTGACAGTACAGCCGGCCGGGTTCTCTGCAACTCGCCTGTCATCCAGATCGCCGTCTCGATGATGTGCCGGTTGAGCGTGCACTCATCGGGATCGGGCGGCCCGAACTCGCCCAGAGTCAGGTAGGACTGGTGAATGCAGCCGCCCCCGCACAGGCGCCTTGCCCAGCATGTCCGGCACGGCTCTCGACGCGAGACATGTGTGCTCTCTGTCAGCTCCTGCACGCGGGCCTCGTCTATGCCATCCCAGACCGAGCCAACGCGCGCCTCCGGCACTCCGAGAAGGGAATTGCAGCCGTAGATCTGCCCATCGGTGTCAACCGCAGCCAGCTCTAGCCATGCCGGGCAACGGCGTTCCAGGCGGTGCCTTTCCATCACTCTCACCAGGAATCGCGCGAAGTAGTCACCAGGCCTCTCGGCGGCCATACCGATCGCCAGCAGACGTCGCAGCAACTCGTCATCGGGGAGCGCGAGGAGACGCGAGGCGAACCTGTCATAGCCCGCACAGATCTCAGCTAGATTGCGCCCGATCGCATGGGGCCGATCGGGTCTGGCGCGCACGGGCTTTACGGCGACCTCTGGGAAGCCCATGCCAAAGAGATGGAAGTAGATCTCGGACACGTCCGGGTAGAGGGCCGTCACCACAGCCTGGGCGCCCGGGTTGCAGCCCAGGCTGCGCAGGCGCTCGACCCCGCGCATGGTGTCGGCGTATGTGCCTTTGCCATTGGGATGGACTCGCAGTGCGTCGTGGACCTCGGGTGGGCCGTCCAGGCTAGCCGATGCCTCGCCCAGCAGCTCCTCAAGTCTGCTCGACACCTCCGGGCTGTTCATAGTCGTCAGGTTGCTCAGCAGGATGCGAGGCGGCAGGGAGATCCCGTGCCGGGCGCCCGCCTGTGCCAGGAGCTGCGTGAATGCGTCGTACTGCGCAAGATCCGATGTGATCTCTGACACCACTCCGAATGGCATTCTGTCGAGGCAGGTAGACTCTGACCTGTAGCGGGCGATGAACTCGGCCGTCGCCTCCATCACCGGGCGCGACATGATGGGGGCCGTGTCGTGGGCTGCATAGCAGTAGCCACACCGAAGATTGCACCGGCGAGAGATGATCGCCCTGATCGCGGGTTGGATCGGCCGATCCTGTCGCTTGCGCGGCGCCTGCTGGTCCGGGAAGGCTCGGTGGTCTTCCGCTGTCCCAGTTTCCGACAGCGCGGCTGTCAGTTGGGCGGCAGCCTCTCCGCCAGGGTCTGCTGTCACGGCTTGCGTGTCTCGTCCGAGAACCGTCCGCGCGGCTGCATCTCCCGGGTCGAGTTCATATGAGGAGCTGGTCGAAGTGTCAAAGAGGAACGACCGGCCCGCTTTCGCGAACAGGTACCAGGAGGAAGCATCCACCGCGCTGGCGTCCAATTCGGTCATGCGCTCGGTCCGTGCGTCCTGATCTGCGAAGGGTCGAAGGGGGAAGCCGGGCGGCTGTCCAGGGCTCCCGCAGGAGTTCGGAACTCTCAGCCGACTGGCGCCAGCCGCGAGTCCATCTGGTATCGGCGTCGAAGTCTTTCGAGGTAGGCCTGCACTACCGATGGCGCATCACCGCACACCGGGCGCTTGGTGGTGCCCAGCCGCTTGAGCGCGGCGTAGGCGCATCCGCCCCCACAGAAGGTGGCGATAGTGCACTGCTGACATTCCGGGAGACTGAGCACGCTGCGGCCGTGCCACCGCTGCAGCTTCCTCGGCCACAACCGGAAGATCGGGGCATAGCGGCCGACCGCGAGCTTCCGGTCTCCGATGGATTCGGTGCAGACGTAGATGAAGCCATCGGGTCCGAAGGTGTAGACATCCCCTCGATCGGCCTCGCAGTAGTGGAAGCGGGGCATGGTGGGGGAGCGACCCTGGTCCTCGATCACCGAGATCAGGTGATACAGCACCCGGAAGAGTCGGAAGTCCAGCGCCTTCCTCAACTCCGGCCGGCGCTCCCACAGCTCCAGCACGGGCTCGACCAACTCGCTCTCGCTCAGCAGGAAAGGATAGCAGCTCGTCCCCAGGTGGTCGGTGACAGGAGCAAGCTGGCAGCGGAACCCGTTCTGGCCGGCCCAGCCCTTCTCCTGGAAAAACGCGGCCAGCGCCTCCAGGTAAGGGAGGTTGTGGCCATCGAGGTTCACGCGCAGGTTCACTGCGATGCCCATCTCCAGGCACACCTCGACAGCCGTCACAGCATCCGCGAAGGAGCCGCGGCCGTCGCGGGTGCGCCGCCGGACATCATGCACCGGCTGGGGACCGTCGAGGGTGATCTGAGCACCCTTGACGGTCCCCGCATGCAGGCGGAAGAGATGGGCGAATCGCGGTAGGTGAGTGCCGTTGGTCACGAGTTGAACCGCGAACCCCTTCTCGCCTGCCCGGCGCAAGAGGAGATCCACCACTGTCTCGGTGCCCGGCAGCAATGGCTCGCCCCCAAACAGGACGAGCTGTCGCTTCCTGTCCGGGCGCGTCGCGGCGATCTCGTCGATCGCCTGGAAGAGCAAGGGCACGTGCTCCTCCGCCATCACCTGGCGCTTGCTGCGCAACTGCTCTGTTTCAAAGCAGTAGCTGCAGGCGAGGTTGCAGGAGTAGGTGGGACAGACCACGAACTGCAGCGGCCGACGGGCCGCCTCCGCCTGGTAGGCCTGGTGCATCTCGAGGAAGGCGGCCCGCTCTTGCCCCCCGTCAGGAAACAGGTAGCCGCGCTCAGTGAGGGACTCCGCTTCCTGATCACTCAGAGCGGGCCGCCTCCCCAATCCGAGTTCCAACAGCTTGGTCCTCAGCTCATTGTCGACGATGTCGACTGCCCCGGAGAGGGCATTGATCAGCAGGCTCTGGTCTGGGTTCAGCCGGTGGATGGTCGCCCGCGGGGTGAGATACATGGCCTACCTCTCGGAAACGGACGGCCCTAGCACACCACCCAGCAGCAGATGTTGCAGATGAACCAGCAGCAGTCCGGCCCCGGGTCCGGTGAGTCGCCCAAGGCCGCGGCCTCGCCTGCCGCCCGTCGCAGCCGATGAGACCAAAGCGCAGACGTCTGGTTCAGGGACCGCATGCTCCCTCCTCGGCAGCAATATACGCCGCCTTCTATACATACTACTTCATGCTACCACCCACGCTATGGCATGTCAAGGGCCGCGGCGGAAGTCTTACGCCGAGAGGTGTCCGACAAAGAGGGCCAGCAGGTTCGGAAGTGAAACGGCCACCCGGGGCTGGGCCAGCAGGAAGCCCACCAGGAGAAGAGAGGACCAGCGCTGACGGCCGGGCAAGACGACGCTGGGCGACGCCGCCAGCTTATCGAGGGCATCCAGCCTCTCCGCCAGCTGGGTGTGCGACCCGCGCGCCGCCCCCACAGCGAACTGAACCAGAGACGCCAACGGCAGTTCGTTCACAAGCGCGGCGATCTCGATCAGTCCAGCGGCTACCGCTTGCGGGTCCTCAAGCAGGGCCGCCGCGTACGCGTCTGCAGCCTTCTCTTGCTCCAGCTCGAGCCGGCTGTACCAGGCGACCACCGCCGGGTTCCAGATCATGATGTCCCGCAGGATGATGGCGAACCAGCGGCCGAGGTAGTCCAGTCGCCGCACGTGATAGAGTTCGTGGGCGACGATACCGCGCAGCTCTCGAACCCCCAGCCCCTGCGCCAGCTTTCGCGTCAGCACGACGGCGGGACGGCGCCATCCGACCGTGAAGGCCGGCGCGGCCGCATCACGGACAACGAGCAGCCGCGGCCGCCGGGTGCCCGGTAGGTGGGTGCGGCGCGCCAGCTCGTCGAAGTCATTGAAGAGCTGTGCGAACTCGTTCCCGCTGACTGCGCTTACCTCATAGAGCCGTCGATAGACTGGCGCCAACCGATACCAGCGCCGCGCCAGCAGGCCAATGCCGACTGAGACGCCAGCGGCCATGGCATAGCCGACGAGGCCTGAGTTGGCGAAGGCAAGCGCGAAGGTGTGGGGCTCCATAGGACTGCCTTCCGGCACCACATCAGGCAGGAGGATGCCGAAGAGGCCGTTCACGTCCGCGTTCCTGGCCAGGCACGACACCCCAGCGCCGGCAAGCAGCGCCACCAGCGCCTTGATGATGGCAACATAGAGGAACCAGACGCGGTCTCCGGCCCGCGGCAGCAGGCCGAAGATCAATGACACCATAACCCAGATGACAGCGGAGGCAAGAACGGCAGGGATGATATGATGCCCGGCTAGCCCGACGAGCAGCTGCCAGCCGGACATGGCGTCACCTCTTGCGCTTTCGTCCCATCGCCCCCACTCGCTCCCGCAGCTTCGCGATCTCCTTTGCCCCCAGCTCGGGATCGATGTTCAGCGCCTGGCAGACCACACGGTCCAGATCCCGGCCCATCTGGCTCACCACGCTGGTTATGATGCGGGCTGCCACCTCGTCTGCCGTCACCAGCGGCCGGAAGAGGTAGGCGTTCCGTTCCTTGGTGCGCTCGAGGGTGCCCTTTGCGGCCATCCGGTTCATGCAGTTCAGCACCGCCTGGTATGCGAAGTAGCCGGATTTGCCAAGTGCGTCGCACACCTGTCGTACGCTTACCGGAGGCGTGAGCTCCGCCATCGCGCCCAACACCTGGGCCTCCAGCGGCCCAACTCCCAGGTCAAGAGTGTCGTCAGCCTTCAGTTTCTTTGCAGCCATGATCTGTCGCTTCCCCCTTCATTGTTGTCGCTACACTCAGAGAAGTATACCACAATGTGGGTCTGATGTGTCGACGGCAGGCCGCCGGGGTGTCGGCCTTCGTTCGCCAGGGCACGTTGGTCGCCAGTTCGGCGGGTTGCGCCCCGGGTCCAGTCTGGGCGACGGCGACCGGTTCGCGCAGAGCCAGCAGGAGGGCTCGCCAGCACAGGCCGTGCGTTGTGGAACAGGGCTACTGGATCGGTGAGCAGCAACTGAGACGCTCGCGCGTGCGTGACCGCTGCGGCGCGAGGATCTTTCGCATCGAGGCCCGGCGGCCGCGAATGGAAGGTTATCGGCCTCGCCCATCGTATCATGCTAATGGGTCCGGCCTTGCGCCGCTCAGTATCCCCCCTCTATCTGAGCGACCAGGCCGGGCCCCGTGTGCTCTGCCTGGAGGCGGGGGTTGCGCCTAGCGCAGGCCCGGGGCGGAGCACGCACGACAATCCGCTCTCCGTTTCGATCCCCGATCACAGCTTTGCACACGTTCGGGCCGTCACACCGCGTCAACCACAGGTGATGGCGTCGCGGCAAGGGTCAGGGCTGTCTTACCACCCGGTGCATGCGCTCCGCCATCTCGGTGATCCTGATCTCGGGGAGGCCTTTGAGGTGGGTCCGGATCCGGTCGTGGAACGGATCGGTCCAGTGGGTGGGGATGCCGCGTGTTCCCAGGGCGCAGCCCATGATGGAGCCGGCGGTGGCGCCGTTGCAGTCGGTGTCCAGACCGGGCATGACGGCGAGGCCGATCGTCCGACTGAAGTCGCCTTCCCCCTTGAGCAGGGCCGTCACGACGATCGCGGCGTTCGGCAGTGAATGGTTTACGATGCGGGTTTCCGCCCGGTAGCGGCTGCGGATCGCTTCGTTGACGCGCTCCCAGGATTCCTGCGCGGCGCACTCGGACTTCACGAAATTCAGCATCTCCGCGAAGCGCGACTTCGGTGGTACATACCGCTCGGCAGTGTGCAATGCCTGGACTGCGTCCCCCTGAACCAGTGCGCTGGCCATCAGCGCCGAGAAGAAGATCGCCGAGTAGATGCCGTTCCTGACCTGGGAGTTCGATGCATCCCGGTGCGCCATTCTGGCCGCCAGATGGGGATTGCCCGGGGCCGCCCAGCCCCACGGGTCGCATCGGATCTGGCCGCCGAGTGACTGGCGGCAGGGATTGCCGTAGACGGCCGTATAGGGAGGCGTCAGGCCAAAGAGGGCGGTGCGGAACATGCTCTTGCCGGCCGCGTAAAGAGACGAGACTGGTGTGATGTCGATCAGCGTGTCGATCGCCTGCTGTGGGGTGAACTCCGGCCCGAACCGCTCCAACACCAATTGCCCGGTGATCGTGTAGTGGATGTCGTCATCGGGCGCGACCGAGTGGAAGTTCCCTTTGCAGAGGCCCTCGTGGTAGTAGGCCCTGAATGCCTCACTGGAGTCGGTGAGCGCTTGCCTGCGCGGCTCATCCACCGGGTTCATGTACTCCAGCAGCGGCCACGATCCCACGGCGGTGAGCAGCTCGCGCACCTGCGCCGGCGCGGCCCCCTCGACGGGCTTGCCGAGCTGACAGCTGGCGCACCGACCCTGCCACGCTGCCAGGAGTCGATCAGCAAGATCATCGTCGCCGACGTGCCCCGACGTAGGTCCCGGACTCGTGCTTCGTAACGAAGTGGCTTCGCTACTTCGCAGAGTAGCATCGGGGAAGTGTCGGGAGATCGATTCCCAGTCATTGGGCTCATCGTAGGGGTAGCCCGCCGGAGAAGGCCGCCGCCAGAGGTCCTCCTGCAATGCGACGAGCGCATCGAGAGACCGCTTTGACGCGGCGGCCTCAAGCTCCCCCATCAAGGCGTTCTCGTCGTGCCCCTCCTCTGCCATCTGGGAGATGTCCGAGCGGATGTCTGCCAATACGATCTCATAGAGTGGATGCATGAGACTGCTCCGATCCTGAAGAGTTACCGGCCGGCCTCGATGGCGAGCTCGCGGAAGCCGGCGAGGCCGCTGTCGACCAGGAAGCCTGCGCCGCCATGGCCGAGGTCGGTGTCCTCGGCGGTCAGGACCTCTTTCCCATCGAGCGAGGCCGTGACGCGCCGGCCGCGCACGGTGAGCGAAACCGAATGGAGTTCGTCCACCTCCCACGAGCAGGGTATCTGGGCAAGGATAGTCTCCCCGTAGAAGTTGCGCACGAGCTTGAGGGCATCGCGCGTCTTGGTGAGTGCGACAAAGCGCTGCAAGCCCTGGTAGCGGGCGATGAGGCCGGCCGCGTCGGCGCAGTGGATGCTGAGCCGAGCGGAGATGGTGTAGTCGGTCCAATCATCGGCGCCGGTGACGAGGACGCCGCGGCCTTCATTCTTACCGTAGCAGATCAGCGGCTGCTTGCCAGCGGAGATCCTCCCGGAGATGACATTGAGGTCGGCGACCCAGCCAAGGGCAGCCCCGGATTCCGTCCGCGGAAGCTCGCCGTCAATGCGGAGCCGAGGGGCGCCGCCGTAGGTGACGGTGTCGATGAGCACACGTCCCGCCGCGCCGTGTTGGCCGGCGATCTCGAAGCCGAAGTCCCTGACGGGGAAGCCCTGGTCGCCGGGCGCCGCGACGGTGGCGGTGAACAGCCCTTCGCGGTTGAGCGCAATCGGATCGCCATAGGTCAGGTCGGCTTCTGCGGCGGCGTCCTTCTCCTGCTCCCGGATGAACCGACGGATGAAGAGGCGCAGGGAAGCAGGCCCGCTCGCCGCCTCCATGTGGCCTGTCACGGTGACTGTCTGGCCGGGGTAGAGGCGGGGGGCGCCCATCACGGCGTAGCCGCTGTCAGTGGGGCTGGCGAGCAGGGGTGTTGAGACGCGCGCCGGTCGTTCGGGCGAGAGGCCGCGGAAGGCCATCTCGAGCATCCGGTTGCCGGACGGGCCGATGACATTGCTCACAGAGACGTGCCCGGACTCGTCGCTCGGCTCCACCATGTAACCGTGGAGGCTGCCCGGAAGGCTGAAGTGATGCCAGGCGCCGGCTTTCGGGGGCGGCAGCTCGGGCCAGCCCATGATCCTGCGGCCGATGCGGGCAATGTGCAGCGCCTCCTGGAGGCAATCGGAGATGTGGCGGGTGCCTTCGGCAGTGGGAAGGACCATGCGGTCGGCGAAGGGCCCGCGGAAGTCATAGTCCTTGCTGATGCCGTCGAGGCCCGCGACGAGTCCCATGACGGCGCCGACATTGGCGGCGTTGCAGTCGGTATCCCATCCGGCGGTGGTGATGATAGCGAGGGCCCGGCGGAAGTCATCAGGCGCGTAGCTCCATGCCATCACCATGAGCGCGTGGTTGGGGACGACGTGACAGCCACCGCCGTAGGTGTCGTAGCCGTACTTCTCCGCGATGCGGTCGTAGGTCTTCTGCCAGTCGCCATCCTGCCGACACCACGAGCGCACGTCGCGATGGAGCTGGGCGATAAGACTGTCGGCGCCGATGACGCTGACGCCGATGTCCAGCAGCTTCTCCATGTCTTTCTCGACGAAGGCGGCTGAAACCATGGCGGCAACGACCATGGCGGCGTTGACCGCTTCGCCATCATGGGAGACCTGCGCGGCCGGGCAGGCGAGGCGGGCCGCGAGCTGCGGCTCGCCGGGGGCGACCAGGCCGAAGGCGTCGATGAAGATCTGGGCGCCGATCTGCTCGGCGACGACGCGGCCGTTGAGCGCGATGCTGCCGCTGCGGGGGCTCGGGACGCCGTGCTTCAGGCGGAGATAGGCGGTGTGCTCAGTGGAGACCCCCAGGCCGCCCCACCAGAGGATCGTCTTGCCCTCGATGAGATAGTTGAGCCAGGTTTTCCCGAAGAAGTCGGGCGGGGTGTCGGCATAGCGGCCGGAGTCCTCCAGCGCGCGGATGAAGGTGAAGGTGCCAGTGATGTCATCGTCCGGCACCACGAGAGGGAAGCCGCGGTCGGCCGCGATGTAGTGGTCAATGAGGCCCCAGTCGTCGACAAGTCGCTGCTTCGGCCATCCTTCGACCGGCCGCGCCAGGTAGACGCCGATGACCTTGCCGAGCACGCCGGCATAGACTTGTTGTTCGTAGTTGGCGACTTCGGCCATGTTGGTTCCTCCGATTGGGTTTGGCGCGGCATCGGCGCTCATCGCCATCCGCTCTTCACTGGACCGCAAGGAGCCGCGCGCCAGCCCCGGTCCGCCTACCGCGGCTGTCCCCGCGGCCGCTGCTCCCACAACGCGCTTCAGGAACTCGCGGCGAGTAATGCTCAGATGGCCCTCCGGTTGCTGCGCCTGCATCTGGGCCGCCACATCCGGCGGCGGGGAAGCGGGGCGCCGCCAGATGCTTCGGCTTTCTCACGAAGCTTGCCTGCCATAGACCGCCTCGCCAAAGCGCATGGCCTTGGCCTCGATGTCGATGTCGTAGACCTGCTTGTTCGCCGCGATGGTATCTGACACCCAGTCTCCGGGGAAGGCATCTGCGCCGCGCAGGGCGCCCACGATGGCGCCGGCCACACTTCCGGTGCAGTCCACGTCGCGCAGGCGAGAGAGATTGCCGTCCACATCGAGATCGCGGTCATTGGCTGCGATCACAATGCTCCGGATGGGATCGCCGTCCGTGTAGTAGACGGCCGCCAGCGGAACTCCCAGCACATCGATGGGATCGTAGGGATGGAGAGGTGCGACCGCGCGCGCCAGCGCGTCAACCAGTGCCTGGTCGCTCGCCGCCGTGTCGGCGATCCGCAGTAGCTCTGCTAGGCGGTCGACCATGACGCGGCCCTTCCGCCCCGCGCGAGCGAAGCCCAGGGGATCGGTGTCGAGGCCCGCCTGCACCAGCTCTCTGCCGGTCAGACCGCCGCCTAGAGCCGCACTCACCACGGCGGCCATCATGGCCGTTGCATCCAGCGCGTAGCCGATATCGAGGAAGTCGAGCTCGATCGCTTTCAGATAGGCCTTCTCCGGATCGCCGCTGTGCAGCAGTCCTGCGAAGGCCAGCGAGATCAGGCCCATCAGTATGGGGTAACGATTGGCGTGAGTGTATGCAGCGTTCAACGCGGCTCCGGGCGGCAGGTCTCGCATGCCCAGATGGATGCAGGCCCGCTCGAATCCCCAGCGATAGTGTGTCTCCGCCAGATGCTGGTACTCGGGGCGGAGAGCTGTCCGGTTCCGGTATCGCTCGATGTACTCCATGGCCAGTAGCTGGGAGTTCACGAACCCACCATTGCGAAGCAGGCAGTCCACGAAGAGGTGGTTGTTGCGCGTGTCGTCGGTTCCCGTGCCGCGGGGAGCAGCCGCGACCCAGATCCCGAGCGGATGGGTGCCGTGGTCCGCTGGGTACGGCAGGAACTGATCGACCCAGCTCCCGCCGGTCAGGTCCCGGATCTGCTGAGCCGACTTGAACTCAACTGCTCCACCGAACGCGTCTCCGATCGCGTTGCCGAGCATACAGCCGAGGATTCTGTCGTAGAGAGCCGTTAGCATATGTCCTTTCCTCCCTTTCACGATGGATCTCGCCGATTACCTCTTCGGGCGACACTCGTCAGAAGTGCCCCTCACTCGCGAGGCCGATGATGTTCCAGAGCGAGCTGTTGAGCACGTCGCCCAGGATCAGGCCGATCGCCAGCGGGATCGTCTGCCGGTAGAGCCGAAGCCCACCGTAGCGTATGACGGCCGACTTCAGCACCCACGCAATGAGGAACGGGAAAGTGCCCATCCCTTGGGGCAAGCTGTTCGCCAGCAGGTACCCCAGCGGGTGCAGCGGCCACCACAGGAACCGCAGCCGCATCAGCCCAAGCAAGACACATATCGCCCCTCCTGCACCCATGTAGAACAAGCCCTGCGGGCTGCGATCAGCTCTGTCGGTGATATCCCACCAGATGCTGCTCCCGTCATCCCGGAGGGCCCATGTGACGAAGTAGTCGCCTTTCGTAGCCCCCGTTCCGAGGAGACCGCGGTGGTATATACCGGATAGGGTGACGAACATGCCTGCGGCCAGGGCGATCACGAACGCGGTCAGCAGCAGGCACGTGAGCCGCCGCAGATGCGTACCGTTCGCATCCGCGATCTTGAACGAGGTCAACGTGTTGAGCGAGCAGGCGCTGAAGATCCTGCTCGGCAGAGGAGCACCGGCCCAGTTCATCATGTACAGGGCGACGGTTTCCATCGGCAACAGGTTGCGCATGCCAACAGCAGCGCTGAAGATGTCGTTGAACCACCAGAAGAACGGGTCCAGAGCGCCCTCCGCTTGCAGGCGAGCATAGGCCAGGTAAACGCCGACCAGCAAGGCGACATATCCGAGTCCGAAGCCAAGCCGGCAGCCAGAATGGACGAAGAACGCCACGAGCCAGGCAGAGCATAGCGAGAAGCCGAGCAGCGCCCAGCGGTACGGCAGAGGCTCGTCGTGGTCGCCCTGAGGGCCGCGCCGGCTGAAGGCAATGCGCAGCGCCCTGGAGAGATGTCTCCGCGCCGTCCACAAAGCCCAGATGGAGAGGGCCACAACCGCCCCGGTGGCCTGATTGTACGGCGCAGGGAAGTCGAATCGCCACCAGTCCTGGGCGGATCCTGGCTCCGCCCCATATCCGATTGCCAGAGCGCAGAGCCCAATCCGCACCAGCCAGAGAAACCAGACGGAGAACAGGAGGTCCTTCGGCAGAATGTAGGCGAGCGAGATCAGCCAGGGGTAAAGCCAGATCTCGACCAGGCCGAGGGCCGCGCCTGGGCCAACCACTTGCCTGTCCGCGACACTCACCTGAAGGGGAAGGGAGGGGATGACTGGATAGCGTTGTGAGAGCTGGCTGATGAAGCCAACTGCGGCAGCGAGCGCGAGGCCGAGCCAGAAGGCTCTGCTGAGAGGGAGGCGTCCAGAGCGGCTGCCATCGGGGACCTCGCCCACGGCCTCGAGTGGTATCTGCGCAAGGGGGAATGCGAGGCGCTCGTGTCTGATCCACTGCTTCTGCACGAGCGCCAGGAGGCAGACATTGGCGACGAACAGGCAGACGATGAAGGACGCCCAGGCGAGCAGCGGCACTGCCCACTCCGACCAAGGAACGGCGGCCTGGCCGAGAAAGTAACCCTCGACCGCCGAGAGCGAGGCGGGTCCCCACCATGCGGGGATGAGGCGGAGATACGCCGTCTCCCACTCAGGATGAGCGCGCGCCAGGTAGTAGTAGCTCGGAACCTTGGACAACAGGTAGAAGAGCACGTTCATCCCGAAAAGGGGCGTCACCACGAGGACGACCGAGTAGACCGTGAGCAACTCCGATCTGGTGAGCCGCAGCCGCCGGAAGGCAGGGATACTCGTGAGCGCCGTCAGGAAGAACAGAATAGTCAGCGGCCACGGCGCTGGGACGCCGCTGGACCAGAAGAAGGGCCCCTTCTGCCACACGATCTCGCCGTAGAAGATGGCCGGCGCGGTGATGATGATGACGACGAGCGAGATGAACGCGGCGCGCCAGGTGACGCCCCCTATGGGGTCGCCTGCTGCCTCACGCGGTGCAGCGGACGGGTCTTCTATTGGCGCACTAGATGCCATATCACGCCTGGGAGAACAGTCGCTCTGTGCGGAGAGCCGACTTGTGCTTGGCTAAGGTGTTTCGACGCGTGCGGAGAGGGCGACTGCGGCGGAGCGCCTGGATGGCGCTCCGCCGCAGTCAGTCCTTTGCTATGGGCACCAAGCCCGACCACGGCTGTTCGCCCATAGAAGTAACATGGGCAGACAGCTTCCGTCCAGTTCCTGCCTGTGTTTCTGATGGGTTTCGCCCTTACTCCTTCGGGGCGAAGCTCATTAGAAGATATACACGTCGCTCCCAGTAGCTGGTCCGCATACAACGGAGGTGGGGAACGTCGTGGAGTCGAGCCCGAACGGAGTGGTTTCGCCAGCTTTGGCCCGGTCGGCATACTCGGCGATCAACCTCTGGGAACTCCACCAGGCAGCATGTCCATCCAGGAAGCCCAGGTTCACCCCGCCGAGGTGACGGGAGTAGGGCCTGACAAGGTCCGGGCTGCGCAGGAACGCGCCATTGTTGGGTGCGTATAGGTATATGCAGTCGCCCGCGTCATCCGCGCAGAAGTCCCAGTCCATGTAGTCGCAGCCGGATACGCCGGAGCATCCCAACTGGCAGACCTCCGGATAGGCGGCCAGCGCGAGATTCGAGTAGTCGTGGTCCGCCTTCCAGCTCCCATCACCGCAGATGACGAAGCTCACCGGGTCCTGCACGGCCACAAGCTTGCGGCCGAAATTGGAGGCGCCTACGCCGTTCTGCATAGTGCCTCCGTTGCATCCGATGCTCTGTCGGAAAACTTTGTCCTTGGCTACCTGCTGCTCGGCGTTGTAGGCCGGTCCCTGGTAAAACGAGTCTGTGACCGACCCGCCCCAGCCCGGCGGCCACCAGGAGTTGTAGACGCAGAGAGCCCCATCAAACACATCGCTCCCTTGCCAAATGCCGGTCCGCACGGCCGGCTCGTTGGCGAGGAAGACGCGGAACCAGTCGGGCCCGGGGTTGATGTTGCCCGCCCCGCCTTCCACCTTCGCACTCGGGCACTTCCATACGTCGCGGTTCTTCACGTACTCGTCCAGGACCAATGGCCAACGCAGATACGGGTTCGCATAGGTGGAGCCCTCCGCGCAGCTCATGTGGTCGATGACCTCCGGCCGTGTCTCGGCCGTAGGCAAGGTATCGTTGTTGTCGGCCAGGTACATGTTGATGGCCAGGGAGACGTTCTTCACATTCGACAGACACACCACCTTGCGCGCCGATTCACGGGCGCGCGCAAATACAGGGAAGACCATTGCAGCGAGGATGCCGATGATGGCGATCACCACCAGCAACTCTATCAGGGTGAATCCTCTTCTCCTAGATCCGATCATCGTGGTTCGCCTCCTTCAAGATGCACATCAGCACGACGTACCGCGGACAACTGCTTCGGGCGATCTCACCTCCCCTCGGTCACGGTGTTGGCCAGAACGGTTGGTTTGGCCTCACGACTGGCTCTTCGGCCCGCCGAGTGTTTGCCGTTGATCGGAATCACCCTCCGATGTGCGCAGCATCATGCTGGACGCACCGGTCGGCTTCCGTGATATGAAGACGCCGATTCCTCCACTTTATGCACTCTACCCTGAAGTTCCTGAGAGAGGAATACACGATTCTCTTGACTATTTGGACTATTCCGCTGTATGGTGCCAGTTGGGTTTTCGCGGAGCAAGCGCGGCCTGCCGCTCCCGAGCGCGGCACGAAACGCCCACAGAAGGAGCAGTCTGATGGCCGGGGTCGGAGACCGAGAGGAAGCCGACGAACTATCAGTGACCGGACTCGGCGTCCTCTGGGTCCGCGAGGCCGGGTTTACGGTCGATCGACCCCACGGGCTTGGCCAGTACCTGTTGCTGCGCTTCTACACCCCGATGTTGGTGCGCACCGCCGCCGGGCTGGTGCATGGAGAGCCCGGCGACTGTCTTGTCTACGAGCCAACGTTCCCTCAGTGGTTCACCGGGCGCGGTGTGGGATACATCGACGACTGGATGCACATCACTGGCCCGGCAGTGCCCGAGCTTGTCACCCGCTACCGGGTACCGGTGAACGCGCTCTTCCGACCCCGCGAACTTGACTTTTTCTCCCCCACGCTCGAGGCGATAAACCGAGAGCTGTACCGAAGGGAACTGTTCTGGCAGCACTCTGTCCGGATGTTGGTGGAGGGGCTGTTGATGAGGCTCGGCCGGCTGGCGAACGAGCAACAATCGTCCGACCTTAGGCCGGCCGACGTGGCCCGCGCCGAGGTGCTCCGGAGCGTCCGCATGCAGGTTCACGAGCAACTGAAGGAGCGTTGGACGGTGGCGAGCATGGCGGAGCTCGCCCACGTGAGCGCCTCTCGCTTCGCCGTGCTCTACAAGAAGCTGTTTGGCGTCACGCCGATGGAGGATCTCATCGACGCGCGGCTGGCGAGAGCCCGGGCGTTGCTGACCAGCGCGGGCCTCTCCGTGGGCGAGGCGGCCGCGCAAACCGGCTTCGCCAGTCTCTGCTACTTCAGCCGGCTCTTCAGGCGTCGGATGGGCACCACCGCGAGGGACTACTGCCGCCGCGACCTCCAGCGGGGAGAGAGCACGGAGCCGACCGGGGAGGCGACGACCACCTGGGTGGCAACGGTCCCGCCGGGTGGCGCCGCCGGCAGTGCCACCAGAAGCAGATCGCGTCAGCGGGGTGCTCGACGAGCGGCCAGTGCAGGCGCCCCACGCCGAAAAGGGTGAGATCGTCCAGAGCGTCGCCCCTTGCTCGGTGTGAGCAGGGCAGCAGGTGTCCGCTTCCTCGATGGTGACGGCCGGAACTACCTGTTGACGACGACCGAGACCTATGACGTGAGCCGAGGAGGGATGCTTCGATGATCATCGACGCGGATTGCCATATCTCCCCCACGCCTGAGGGCGGGGTGAGTATCGGCATCGAGGAGCTGATCCGCCGGATGGATCGCGCGGGGGTGGAGAGAGCCCTGACCTGGCTTCAGCCACCCTACCGGCGCGAGATCGACGAGGGGAATGCCTAAGTCTACGAGGCGAGCAGGCGACATCCCCATCGCATCCTTGGCTTCGATTGGGCCGATCCGAACCTGGGGGTGGAGAAGGCCGTCGCCGCGGCCCGGCGCTGCGTCGAGGAGTATGGGTTCTATGGTGTGAAGCTGAACGGCGCGCAGAACAGCTTCTATATCGATGACCCGGCGCTCTCGATCCCGGTGATCGACGAGGTCGCCAGGCTGGGGAGCCGGCTCGCGTTCCATGTCGGCGCGGACGCGTTCGAGCAGACCCATCCCATCCCCGCCACCGTAGTCGCGGCCTTCCCATCATCCCTCAGGTGCAGGGCACTACCTGTGTCGCCCAACCGGTGTCCTAAGCATACTTGACACCGATAGGATGACCAGGAGTGTAGACCAATCCGCGCTCGCAGACGCTTTATCAGCGCGGAGAACGCGCGAACAGCAGCGAGGCGGCGAACGTCAGGGGCATCATGAGGAAGAAGAACCCTACGCCCATGGCACGATCCGCGAGAGCCACAAGTACCACTGCCACTGCTATCGCCCACAAGGCGCCGACTATCCAGCGCTCGGGCACAGCCCCAGGCGCCCCACCGCCTGAGAAGGCCTCAACGGTGGCCAGAGCCATGATAGCACCGTACACGACGATCCACGGACGCGCTATCCAGAAGAAGAGCACATCCCACTCGCTCAACCGGTCGGCACGAACGAGTCCTGTCAGGAGCCACGCCACGACTCCCCCCCCGCAGGCAGTCAGCAACAGCGTGCCCCTCCGACGGCTCCGAAGACAGTAGAACAGCGGAAGCACGCCGACCAGGGCACCCCACGCCATGCCGAGTAGCGCCGCCCACGCCCCAGATGTATTCATGCCCCATCACCTCGCAGGATCATGTGCCACGTCCACTGCTTCGTTTGCTTCCTGCTTAGCACCTGCCAGGGCCCGTTTCGATCCCGAGTCCGTCCGATCGTGGTGGAGGAAACGTTCCTGAGAACGAAACTCTCTCCGGCTGTGGACGGATTCCCGGTTTCAATAACGGGTGCGTTTGGGTGAAGGCAGTGAGTATTGAAACCGCGCTGAGGTCTCAAGGTGACCCAAGCCAAAACGCAAAGCCGGAGTGATGCCGCCGCCCTGTGCGCAGTCTTCGCCTCTTGGCTTCCGCTGCTACTCCCGGCTGGATGCCATCTCGTACTGCGTCGGGGGGGCGTGGCAGTCGCGGGTTCACATCCCCGGCGGGATTCGAACGCTCTTGGCTTTTCGGCTGCCGCCCAGATGCATTCGCCTGACCGCATGGCGTCTTGGCGGTGGGGCTGCCCCGTGATCAGCAGCGGGGGGCCGCTGCGGGCGCATAGGTAGAGAGCCCCAGCTCAACTGGTAGAGCCAGAGCCGGGGGCCTCAGGCCGGCTTCGCGGGCGGTTGACAAGGGCACACTGAGTCATCCAGCTGGAATACACTTTCGAGCGGCTCCCCGAATGCTTTGGCGATCCGGAATGCCAGCAGCAGCGACGGGTTGTACCGCCCCGCCTCGAGGGCGATGATCGTCTGGCGAGTCACTCCCGCGCGATCGGCCAACTCTTGCTGGGTCATCTCGCCGTGGTCAAAGCGCAGCCGCCGTATGCGGTTCCGAAGGTCAGACTTCTCTGCCATGGCTCCCCCTCCGGTAGAGCGAGATGGTGACCACGGATCGAGCTAGGCGAAGAGCGCACACGGCCACCATCGGCGTCATGGCGAACTTATCCGTGGGCACAGGCATCACGGCGTTTGCGCCCAGGATGAAGAAGGGCGCCAGCGCAGCGCCGACGAACAGAGCCCACAAGACCCCGTACCCGAGCAGAGTGGCCGTTCGCTCAATGTCATGGTCCCGCTCATCCATGATGACGTTTCCTGCCTTCCTCTCGCGCCTGCCGATCAGCCGGGCGGCGCCGGCCAGACCGAGAAGGCCGAAGGCCGCGTAGGCGACCGAGTGACGCCCTTGCCCTACCAGTTCCACCAAGACGAAGAACAGAGTGAGAGTGGCCGTCATGACGGCTAGCTCGAGCCACGCTTGCTTCTCCTGGATGTGCATCTCTACAATCCCCTTTCTCAGGCCCTCGTGGGCGCATCCTGTAATGGATACCTTACGTAATGTAATCTTTGTCAGTCGCAATGTCAAGAGTAGATTACATAGATTGCTGGTGAGGCGGCTCGCAGATGACGTGCTGTGGCTCCTGGTGGGCTGTCACCGCCGGTCCGAGCCGAGGGGGTAGCCGGAGTCGGTGGTGCCCTCAGGCCGGCTTCACGGGTGGTTGCCAGGAGCAGCGGGGCGCTCTGTCGAAGCCACTGAAACTCAGGACCTCGAAGGAGGTGCCGAGATGGCTGAGAGCAAGGGCGGCGGGCATGCTTCGGTGTGGCATGGTGAGATCTGGGCCATCGGTTGGCTGTTCACCATCGCGTACGCCCATCTTCCTTTCTGGAAGGCCGTTTTCGCGCTGGTCATCTGGCCGTATTACCTGGGCACGGTCATAGGGGCGAGGTAGCCG
>Ga0315274_10001399_pt1 | contig 37090 bp, 20 predicted proteins | sample YL17G02_20_MG_FD_203700 | JGI IMG/M metagenome (GOLD analysis project Ga0315274, IMG submission 203700) | Sediment microbial communities from Yellowstone Lake, YNP, Wyoming, USA - YL17G02_20 | ecosystem: Environmental > Aquatic > Freshwater > Lake > Sediment | place: USA: Wyoming | collected...
CCTTCAAGCTCATTGGCGGAGTGATGAAGGATCTCGGGGTGCCCTCGGGGCGGCTTGCCATCGCTCCGGCGACGCGGAGTTTCATCGTTTTCGGATTGCGGAAAGACCTGCCTGGCCTGGAGCTTGTGAATGGAGCCGCGGTCACCGAGGAATGTCGGGGAGTGAAGAACGAAAAAGAGCTTGCCTACATGGACCTTGCAAACAAGATCACAAAACTCGCCTACAGGGAAGGATTCAAACAGCTGAAAGAAGGAATGACGCCGCGTGATTTGTCCGGGGCAATCGGCGCTGCGCACCAGCAGATGGGTGTGCGCGGGAACGGCGGACCTCAGTTCGGACCGAGCACGGCATTTCCTCACGGATCACGTGTCCCGAGGACGCTTCACGAAGGCGATGTTGTGATGGTCGACGGCGGTTGCAGCGTGGAAGGTTATCAATCGGATGTCACGCGCTCGATTGTATTTGGGAAGCCAAGCGACAAGCAGAAGACGGTATGGGAAATCGTCAAGAAGGCACAGGATGCTGCTCTCAAAGCGGTGCGGCCCGGCGTAGCATGCGGGGACATCGATCGGGCTGCAAGGAAAGTTATTGAAGAAGCCGGCTACGGACCGGCGTACAAATATTTCGCTCACCGCCTCGGCCATGGCATCGGTATGGACAGCCACGAGTATCCATATCTCGTGAAGGAGAATATGCTGAAACTGCAGCCGGGCATGACGTTCAGCGACGAGCCAGGCATCTATATCTATGGCGAGTTCGGGATGCGGAATGAAGATTGCTTCGTTGTCACAGAGGATGGAGGACGGTATCTCGGAGGGATGGATGCGATCGCAATAGACAAGCCGTTCGGCGAGGAGTAAGAGCCGGCTGGAGAGTTTCACTCCCACCTCATGGCTGGAATCGCATAGTGCGTTCCGGCTCGCGAACTAATATCCACGTTTCACACATAGCAGGATGTTAAAAAACGAACCGCCAAGCGCGCAAAGGACCGCAAAGAAAATATTCAGATCTTTTCTTTGTCCAAAACCTCAGACATTTGGCGCTCTTGGCGGACTTGGCGGTTCATCTTTGGTTTTGAAACCAGAATCTCAACAAGCTGATAGGATGGGGATATCCGTCCGGCGAATAGCTCTGGAAGATGTGGAAATTGCGGTTCTTACAGAGTACCTTAAAGCGTGGCGTCTGCCGTGAAGGAACAGGTGTTTTGCCCTTAGTTCCGTGCTATCCGCAGACGGCCTCGATCAACACACTTCTGTTCCAGCCATCAACCAGGGCTCGAAAGGTGTCCAAACCATGATTCCACGCCGACGTACTGCGTCATTTCGCTTGATCTCTATTGTGTGGCTCCTCGGAATCACATCCTTGTTCTCGCAGCAGAAGAGCGCATCAGGTATCGCGGTATCCGAATTTACACTGCAAAATGCAAAAGTCTGTTGCACAGTTCGTGTACAAGGGGAAAAGTTCCTGGGTGACCGGCTTGAGACCCAAAACGTGTGGGCGAGGCAGACCGGCGGTTCACTCTCGTCGATCGAATCTGATGCCGATTTCGCGATCGATCTTATGTGGACTGATTGGGATGCACCGGGAAAAGCCAACAACGCTGACAACCTGGTGACATTGACGAAGAGTTCATTCTCCTTCCAGCGCCAGGAGACTCGCGAGTCATCGGATGGCACAAAAGAGCTTTCGCTCTATTTCGGAGGAGTGGGGCACACGGTCCAACTGATGGTGACCTATCGTCTCGAGCCGAAAGCGTTCTACGTGAAAAGAAACATCGCATTGCTCGACACGGCAGGCAATGGACATTTCGTCCGATTTTTCTGGCCGCGATCGGGCGAAGTCTCCGGAGTAACAAAGGTAATCAAAAATGGTGGATTCGGGCAGCCGGTCGCTTTCCTTTTGAAACAGGGGGGAGCGTTTTTCGGAGATGAGTACCCTGCGTCGGACAACCGATTGACGGCGAAATCGAGGGGAAGGTACGTGATCACGTGTGGGGCGGAGTTGGGAGAGCGCATCGGGAAAACCTGGCTCTCAAGCGATTGGTCGGTGGAAGGTATCACGCCTGATCCTTATGTGAAGCTCTGGTTCTCCCAATACGTCGATGACATCCGCGTGGCGCCGCTCAGGTCGTTCTCTCTTTACAATACGTGGTATGATCTCAGGTCGCCGGAGTATCCGAGATGGTCGAAAGACAATGTGATGAGCATTGAGACCTCCCTGAAGATGGTCGACATCCTGCGGCGAAGCATGATTGAGAAGCATCACATCCAGTTAGACGCGTTTGTTCTGGATGACGGATGGGACGTTTACAAGAGCGATTGGGTGGTGAGAAAAGAACAATGGCCCAATGGCCTGAAACCTCTCGCTGATGAACTCAAGAAAACGAATACGAGCCTCGGTGTCTGGATAGGGCCGGCAGGCGGCTACTCCTTCCGTTCACAGCGGTATGGATGGATGAAGGAACATGGGTACGAGACCGTCGGAGACTGGATGTGCGTCGCCGGCAAGAACTACAGTGCTTTGCTGCGGGAGCGAGTATCTGATTTTGTCCAGAATGACGGTGTCGGATACTTCAAATGGGACGGAATTCAGTACTCCTGCAGCGAGCCGAATCATGGCCATCCGGTCGATGTGTATTCGAGGAGAGCAGTGTTGAACTCTGTGGCTTCGATGGTGAAAGCTGTCCGGGACAGGAACCCGAATATCTTCCTGAATATTACGTCCGGCACCTGGATAAGCCCGTGGTGGGTGAAGTACGCGAATACGATCTGGATGCAGGGAGCGGACTACGGTTTTGCCGACGTCCCCTCGATTAGTTCACGCGATGGCTCGATCACCTATCGTGATTTTGTCCTTTATGAAGACTGGAAACTCAAAGGGCTTTGGTTCCCAATCGCGAACATGATGACTCACGGGATCATCAAAGGCAAGGACTTCTCTGTGGGAGCATCGGACGAGCCGCTCGACAAGTTCACGGATGATGTGTTGCTCTATTTCGCCCGCGGAGTCTCCATGTATGAGCTCTACATCTCTCCGGATATCCTGACCGAAGGGGAATGGACGTCGATCTCACGCTCCATGGCCTGGGCGCGGAAGAACTTCGATGTGCTCATGAATACGGAACTGATCGGCGGAAACCCGATGAAGGGTGAGTCGTACGGCTATGTGCACTTCAAAGGACCCCATGGGATCATCGCAGCGCGGAATCCGGTCATGGAAGCATCGAAGCTGAATGTGGAACTCGCCGTTTCGCAGGGGCTCGATCCGAAAGCATCATCGCTCGTTCTGCAGCGCGTGTACCCGACCCGATGGACATCTCCGAGACTCCATAAAGCAGGTGAAGTGGTGACGCTGCCGCTTGACGGATTCGAGACCGCTCTCTATGAAGTCTTCCCGGTCGGCGAAGCGACGGAGCCGTTGATCGCCGCCGCTGTGTTCAGTGTCAGCGGGCAAAGTGGTGAGACGTGGAATCTCGCTCTCCACAGCGGATCCCGGGATGCGAAAATCCTGAACCCTTCAATCCTCAAGTCGCCAGAACAAGCCTCAGCCGATGTTCGCCGGGCCGTGGAAGATTTGTCAAAGGTTCGACCGGCATCAATTGTGAAAGGATGCAGGCTCACCACTCCTTCATCGACCTCGGGATCTCTTGAGCTGTCGTTTACCGCGGGAGAAACCACGAGTGACGGATTGATCGCAGTCCTCCTTGCCCAAGGCGGACCTGAGAAGAAGATCCCGCTCAAGGTGACGGCACAGCTCGATGGGCTCACGGTGCCCGTATCCACCGAGTACCAGGAAGGGAAGTCGCAGTGGTATAAAGTGGCAGTGATGCCGGGCAAGCACATGTTCACACTCCATGCAGTCCCTACGGCAGACAGTGTAACCTGGACAGGAAAGGCTACGGTGTGGTGTGTCTCGCGGCAGAAGCAGGAGTCGAAACATATTGAGTTTGCACTCAAACAAGCCCTGTCGGAACGGTTACTCCCGCCGACCGTGTGGCCTGCCGGCGAAATCAGAAAGAATTTCAAGATCGGTGAGGTTCAGATTACCGCAAAAAAGTGAATATGAACGTACAGGATCCGAATATTCAACAGAAACGCTATGCCTTGCTGGAATTGTCTCATGAGCTGGGACGCCCCGACAGGGGATGGGCAATCCTCGGTGAAGGCAACACCTCCGCCCGGATTGACCAGGAACGTTTCTTGGTGAAGGCAAGCGGGAGAAACCTCGGCGGCTTGCGGCCAGAAGACGTTGTCGAATGCCGAGTGAAGCCCTTGTCTGACCTTCTTGGACGTCGCTCGGTCACAGACGAGCAAATCAATTCCGCACTTTGTGACAGCAGGGCGGAGAGTGCTGCGAAAAAGCCCTCCGTAGAAGCTCTCTTTCACGGCTACCTCTTGAGTCTCCCCGGCATTGAGTATGTCGGTCATACGCACGCAACGGCAGTGAATAAAATCCTCTGTTCCCCGCGTGCCAGGCAATTTGCTCTACGCAGAATCTTCCCCGAAGAGGTTGTTTGCTGTGGGAGTGAATCGATGTTCATTCCCTATGTCGATCCCGGGCTGAAGCTTGCACAATCAATACAACGCGGTATCAAATCATACTATCGACGAAAAAAAACATATCCTCGTGTCATCTTGCTGCAGAATCACGGAATCATAACGATTGGTCAAACCGCTCAGGCCGTACTTGCTGCCATGATGATGGCCGACAAAGCTGCTTGCATCTGGCTCGGCTCGTCGGCGCTTGGCGGGCCGGTGTTCATGCCGAAAAAGCAGGTTGAGCGGATTGCCCATAGGCTTGATGAAGAGATTCGGCGACGCGAGATGAATATCTGAGGGCGACAGGAATAAGCAATGAGCACTCAAAAGACGTATCGGTTTGTGAACTATCTCTGGGACGATGCTGCGGCGCAGAAGCTCGATCCCGTCGGACTTCTGATCTATCGGTCGAATCTTCTTGGCTCTGACCAGCGGATCACCAACACGGGGGGCGGCAATACATCTGCCAAAATCACGGAAGTTGATCCCCTGACAGGCCAATCGGTGGAAGTTCTCTGGGTTAAGGGCTCGGGAGGCGACCTGCGAACCTCGACGAGAGAGAACTTCTCCTCTCTCTATCAGGACAAGCTTCTCGCCCTGCAGCCGAAATATTTGAAGGCCGATCGCAAGGGGCCGAAGACAGAGATCGAAGACGCTATGGTGGGCATGTATCCACACTGCACGTACAACCTCAACTCGCGGGCGGCATCCATCGACACTCCGCTGCATTCGTTCATTCCATACAAGCATGTCGATCACATGCACCCGAACTCCGTGATCGCCATCGCTGCTTCCAAGAATTCTCAGAAGTTGACAAAGGAGATCTTCGGTGACGATATCATTTATGCGCCGTGGCAGCGCCCGGGATTCGATCTTGGATTGAAACTCCAGGAGCTGTGCCGCAAGCATCCAAATGCCAAGGGGGTTCTCCTCGGTCAACACGGCATTATCAACTGGGCGAACGACAGCAAGGCTTGCTACGAGTTGACGCTGGATCTCATCGAGCGTGCAGCGCAGTTTATTGCCTCGCGCGATAAGGGTGAGAAGACGTTTGGCGGACAACGATACCAGAGTCTTGATGCCGCCAAGCGGCGTTCGACTTTCGTGCAAATCCTTCCCTGGTTGCGCGGGCAGGTGAGCCAGCAGAAGCGATTCATCGCGACGATACAGGACGACGACTCAATGCTCCGATTCGTAAACAGCGTCGATGCTCCGCGCCTGGCCGAACTCGGAACGTCGTGTCCGGACCACTTCCTGCGGACGAAAATCAAGCCGCTGCATGTCGAATGGGACGCGGCGAAAGAGTCGGCCGAAGTACTGAAGCGGAAACTGACCGACGCACTCGCAAAGTACCGGCAGGACTATGCAAGCTACCACAATCGATGCAAGCATTCCGATTCTCCGGCGATGCGCGATCCCAACCCAACGGTCATCCTGATCCCGAGTCTCGGAATGGTCGCGTGGGGCAAGGACAAGAGCGAGTCTCGCGTGACGGCGGAGTTTTACAACTGCGCGGTGGAGGTGATGCAGGGCGCCGAAGCGATGGATGAGTATATACCGCTCCCGCAGCAGGAAGCATTCGATATCGAGTACTGGTTGCTCGAGGAAGCAAAGCTCAAGCGAATGCCTCCCGAGAAGGAGCTTGCCCGCCAGGTTGTCACGGTGATCGGGGCCGGCAGCGGCATCGGAAGAGAAATTGCCCATCGGGTCGTCAAGGAAGGTGCTCACGTCGTGTGCGCTGATTTGAATGTGGATGCCGCGGCGTCCACGGCCAGGGAGATTACGGACAAATTCGGACTTGGCATTGGAGTTGCCGGGACCGGCATCTCAACATGCGGTCCCTCCATCGGTCTTGCCGCCGACAGCACAAACCGTGCTTCGATCCGAACGATGTTCGAGGACGTCATTCTTGCATACGGTGGAATCGATGGTATTGTGGTGACCGCCGGCGTGTTTGTTCCGCCGGATATCTCGGGACACATTCCTGATGAGAAGTGGGCCAAGACATTCGCTGTGAACGTCGTCGGTGCCTATCTGGTCGCCGATGAGGCGGGGAAAATCTGGAAGGAGCAAGGGTTGCGCGGCTCATTCATCCTCACGACGAGCGTGAACGCGGTGGTGGCGAAGAAGGGAAGCCTCGCCTATGACACCAGCAAAGCCGCGGCGAACCACCTCGTCAGAGAACTGGCGATCGAACTCGCCCCGCTCGTCAGGGTGAACGGCGTCGCCCCCGCGACGGTGATCGAGGGGAGTTCCATGTTCCCGCGTGACAGGGTTATCGCCTCGCTGACACAGTACAGAATCGTCTTCTCCGATCAGGAGACGGACGATGTGCTCCGCCAACGGCTCGCCCAATTCTATGCAGAGAGAACACTTACAAAGCAGGCCGTTACTCCTGCCGATCAGGCGGAAGCAGTCTTCCTGCTCCTCTGCAACCGCTTGTCCAAGACCACTGGTCAAGTTCTAAACATTGACGGTGGATTGCACGAAGCGTTCTTACGATAACTTGGTCCGTGTGCTGATCAGCTGCGGGAGCTATTGGTTTCCGTGGTATGTGCGGCGGCTGGCCGAAAGGCCGGCGAACGTTTGGTTCGTGATGCGAAAGATGTTTTCATCCTGAACGCTTATGAGAAACCAATGATGAAAATGAAGCAATTGTTCGTGTGCGTGCTCGCCATGGCGACGTTTCTGCTGAACGCTGCTTCTGCTCAGCCGAAGATCAAAGTCGCGGTGATCCCGAAAGGAACAACGCATATTTTCTGGAAGTCTGTCGAGGCCGGAGCCCGCGCTGCCGCAAAAGAACTTGGCGTGGAGATTGTTTGGAAGGGTCCGATGAAAGAAAACGATCGGGCACAACAGATCTCAATCGTGGAGCAGTTTGTTACGGAAGGGATCTCAGGAATCGTTTTGGCACCGCTCGACAACACCGCTCTCCAGAGACCGGTGGCCGCTGCTGCCCGCAAGAAAATTCCGGTCGTCATCTTCGACAGCGCATTGAAAGGGGAGCCGGGAAAGGATTTTGTCAGTTTCGTGGCGACTGATAACAAGAAGGGGGGATTCATCGGTGGCGAACACCTCAGTAAACTCCTCGGAGGCAAGGGGAAAGTCGTTCTTCTCCGGTATCAGGTCGGCTCCGCCAGCACGATGGAACGCGAGGAAGGGTTCCTTCAGGCAATCGGCAAGAATCCCGGCCTGACAATGATCGTTGAGAATCGACATGGAGGAGCGACAGCGGGAGAATCGAAAACGGCCGCTATGAATATCGTCGATAAGTTGAAGGAGGCGAACGGGATCTTCTGTCCAAATGAATCCTCGACGTTTGGCATGCTCCTTGCCCTTCGCCAGAGCAACCTGGCGGGGAAGGTGCGCTTTGTTGGTTTTGATACCTCTCCACCGTTGATTGAAGCCCTGCGGAAGGGGGAGGTCGATGCACTGGTGGCCCAGGATCCGATGCGTATGGGATATGAGGGCGTCAAGACATTGGTTGCGCACATTCAGGGAAAACCCACTCAGAAGATTCTCGATACCGGTGTCCGACTGATCACGCGGGAAAACATCAATTCGCCCGAAATCAAAAAGCTCCTTTCGACCCAACAGTAACCAAGGAGATGCTTCAGTGAAAACCATTGGACGTTTCATTTTGGTGCTCGCCATGACAACCCAATTCATGTTCGCGCAAGGGAAAACCCCGAGCTTTGCCGACGATGTTGCTTTTCTTCGCAAGCATGTTGACGTCATTGTCCTCACCGATAAGAAATCCGCCGCCCAGGTTGCGGTGATCCCGGCGTATCAGTGCCGCGTCATAACAAGCAGCGCAGCGGGAGAGGGGGGAGTGAGCTTCGGATGGGTGAACAGAGATCTCATCGCTTCCGGAAAAAATCAGCCGCATATCAATGTCTACGGAGGCGAGGACCGGTTCTGGATCGGTCCCGAGGGAGGCCAGTTCTCAGTATTCTTCAAGAAAGGTGATCCCTTCGACCTCGGTCACTGGTTTACACCGGCTTCGATCGACACCGAACCATTTGAGCTGGTGAGCAAGTCGCAAGATCGGGTAATCTGCCGAAAAACGATCGAGTTGACTAACTACTCGGGTACGAAATTCAACGCAGAAGTGAATCGCGAAATCCGGCTTTTAGACAACAAGGCCATCGAGAAACAGCTTGGAGCACCACTGAAAAGCAGTGTGAAAGCGGTGGGATTTGAATCGCTCAACTCCGTCAAGAACACGGGCGCCAGCGCGTGGACCAAGAAGAGTGGTTTGCTCTCGATTTGGATTCTCGGGATGTTCAATGCTTCTCCCTCCACGACAATTGCTGTTCCCTATGCCAGGGGAGAGGCTGCGAAACTCGGTCCGGTCGTGAACGATGCCTACTTTGGGAAAGTACCGGCCGACCGCCTCGTGGTGAGCGATGGGATTCTCTACTTTGCAGCCGACGCAAATTACCGAAGCAAGATCGGTGTCTCCCCGCGCCGAGCAAAACCCATTCTGGGCAGCTACGATGCATTCAATGGGGTGCTCACGATCGTTCAGTACACCTTCCCCAAGGGCGCGGTAGACTACGTAAACTCGATGTGGGAGGTTCAGAAGGCGCCGTTTGGCGGGGATGTGGTCAACAGCTACAACGATGGACCTCCAAAGCCCGGCGCTGCACAGTTGGGCCGGTTCTATGAGCTCGAGACCTCTTCTCCTGCACTCGCCCTGAATCCAAACCAGACCGGGACGCACGTGAGCCGGACGATTCATCTCCAGGGTCCAGCAACAGAGCTCGATGTCATCGCGCGGGCGACGCTCGGCGTGGGTCTCGATCAAATCAAGAACGGCCTGAAAAAATAGACCTTTCGACGACAACGATGTCACTTCCAATCTCACTCCATAGCTGGCTCAGAAGGCTCGGACCTGTTCTGGGGCTACTGTTTGTTGCGGCGCTATTCGCTATTCTGAGTCCGGACAAGTTTGCGACCACAGGCAATCTGCAGCTGATCCTTCTCCAAACTGCCGTGGTCGGCACCGCTGCCCTCGGCATGACGATGGTCATCATCAGCGGCGGCATTGACCTCTCCGTCGGATCCGTCATTGCCCTGACAACCGTTGTTGTCGCTCTGCTCCTGAAGAGCGGGTTCTCTCCGATCCTCGCGGCGCTTGGGGGCGTGGTTGTCGGCATGGTTTGCGGTTCGATCATTGGGACTTTCGTCACCCAAGTGAAGCTCAACCCGTTCATCGTGACGCTGGGGATGTGGGGAGCGCTGCGCGGGACAGCGAAAGGTTTGGCGAACGAGCAGATGATTGTTCCACCCGATTCCTGGCTTACAAAACTTCTCAACACGCTCACCGACGAGCAGGGCTGGATGTTACTGCCGCCGGGGGTCTGGATGATGCTCATCCTTGCCGTCCTGATAGCGATCGTGCTCAAGTATACCAGAGGCGGACGATACATTTTCGCAGTCGGATCGAACGAAGTCGCCGCGCGCATCTGTGGTGTGCCGGTTGAACGAACGAAGATGTCGGTGTATATGCTCTGTTCGGGATTCGCTGCGCTTGCCGGGGTTCTCCAGTTTTCCTACCTCACCGTTGGGGACCCCACGACTGCGGCCGGAATGGAACTCGACATCATTGCTGCCGTCGTGATCGGAGGAGGAAGCCTTGCGGGCGGTGAAGGGACGATCCTCGGCAGCCTCGTTGGAGCGCTGATCATGACAAGCGTTGGAAACGGCTGCACGAAAATGGAATTCCCGAACTGGGTTCAGGAAATTGTGGCAGGGGGAATCATCGTCGTAGCAGTTGCCCTCGACCGGTTCCGGCACCGAAGAAGAAACTAGGAGACTGCTGAAAACCAATTCTCAAACAAGCAGAGATTCTTCAGCTCGGAATGAGAAAGCAATGATCATATCGCCTTGGCGTTCTTTGCGTCTTGGCGGTTTTCTTTTTCCACACGCTCCTAGTACCACTCGGACGATAATCCGTTACTTAATTCACCCACGACAATCTATGCACTCATCATGAAAACCTTCAAATTCCCCCATCTCATCATTGCCCTTGGAGTCATGTTCTTCGCAGGGAGTTCGCTCTGGTCGATGCAAAAAAATGAACCGGCTATCTCGGTAATTCCTAAACCCTTGTCATTGAAGAAAGAGAGCGGAGCGTTCCTGATTTCAAAATCCACCGCCGTGATTGTGGATGCGGGTGTGCCTGACCTTAAGCGCATCGCTGACGATCTGGCGCTCCGCATTCGGACGGTCACAGGATATACTGTCCCGGTCGTCAATCGCGCGGGAAGTCGGAGTGGACCTGACGCAATCCTGTTGGCAATCGTTGGCGAGAGTCGGCTTGGGGAGGAAGGGTACCGGGTCAGTGTGACCAGGAAATCGGTGACCATAGAAGGTGCCAAACCTGCCGGGTTGTTCTACGGCGTCCAGACGCTCCTCCAGCTCCTCCCGCCCGATATCGAGAAGAAGGAACTTGCGGCCGGCGTCTCATGGTCGATTCCATGCGTTCGCATTGAGGACAGACCTCGCTTTTCCTGGCGGGGGATGCATCTCGATGTTGGAAGACACTTCTTCTCCAAAGACTCCGTCAAGCGTTACATCGACATGATGGCCTCCTATAAGATAAATACCTTTCACTGGCATCTTACGGAAGACCAGGGGTGGAGAATCGAAATAAAAAAATATCCACGCCTGACATCGGTCGGCGCATGGCGCAGCGAAACGATGGGAAACGGAGTTCCGCATGGAGGGTTCTATACCCAGGATGACGTTCGGGAAATAGTGCAGTACGCCAGGGACCGGTTCGTCACCGTCGTCCCCGAGATTGAGATGCCGGGTCATTCACAGGCCGCTCTGGCCGGATATCCGGATCTGTCGTGTTCCGGTGGCCCATTCAAGGTGGGAACTGAGTGGGGCGTTATCAATGACGTGTTCTGTGCCGGCAACGAGAAAACCTTCCAGCTCCTCGAAGATGTGATCGACGAAGTGTCGGGCCTTTTTCCGGGTCCGTTCTTTCACATCGGGGGCGATGAATGCCCGAAGCTTCGGTGGAGCAACTGTAAACGGTGTCAGGATCGGATCGCGGCATTGGGATTGAAAAATGAAGATGAGCTCCAGAGCTATTTCATCAAGCGAATCGAAGGGATGCTGAACGCCAGAGGCAAGCGGCTGGTGGGATGGGATGAGATTCTTGAGGGCGGACTGGCACCCAATGCCACGGTGATGTCGTGGCGCGGAATCAAAGGAGGAATCGAGGCTGCAAAATCGGGACACGATGTTGTGATGACACCGACTTCATATTGCTATTTCGATTACTATCAGGGGGCGACCGGAGAGCCGGCGGCCATCGGTGGCTTCTTGCCGATTGACACCGTCTATTCTTACGAGCCTGTTCCGGACGAACTCACGGCCGAAGAAGCGCACCACGTCCTTGGCGCACAAGGAAATGTATGGACGGAATGGATCCCGAATTTCCGACAGGTCGAATTCATGGCGACGACCAGAATGATGGCGCTGAGCGAAGTCGTCTGGTCTTCAGAATCTCAGCGAGACTTCAAGGATTTCCTCCAACGAATGATACCTCACTATCAGAGACTCTCGATCCGTGATATCAACTACCGCGTCCCGACCCCTCTTGGAGTCGGTGGCCGCAAGATCATTCTCCGCGACACCGTAGCGGTCATCGCCAGCCCGGTGCCCGGTGCGTCTCTGTACTACACACTTGATGGTTCCGATCCCACGCCAACTTCCAGCAAGTACTCGTCACCCATCCCCATCAACGGTGATCAGGTGCTGAAAGCCGCTCTGCAGTTCCCGGGCTCAAAGATGAGCAATCCCATCACTACCGCGTTCCTGACCGTCGATCCGGCCGCGAATGGCGTGCGCTATGAATATTTCGAGGGAGGATGGGATTTTCTCCCTGACCTGAAAACCCTTGTGCCCGCGAAGACTGGTGTGACCTACGATATCGGTCTTGGCGGACTTCCGACCCGTGGCAGGAATTACGGCCTGGCCTTCAAAGGCGCCGTTGTTCTTCCGGCGGATGGAGACTACACGTTCTCACTCCTCTCAGACGATGGAAGCAAACTTCTGCTCGATGGAAAGGAGTTCATCAACAATGACGGGCTCCATGGATCTGTCGAGGTCAGCGCCAAGGCGGGCTTCACCCGCGGAAAACATTTGCTCGAAGTACAGTATTTCCAGCGCGGTGGCGGACAAGACCTGAGTGTTTCAATCGAAGGCCCGGATCTCCCCAAACAACTCCTCCCACCTCGAATGTTGACAATCCAATAGGAACGTGATGATGGCGAAGGGACCTGCCGGGCGTTTTCCAAAGCATATCATGGCTTTGGGGTTCGTGCTTCTCTGTGATTTTTCAACCCCTGCACGTTCACAGCGGAACCTCACTCTCTTCGTCAACCCATTCGTCGGGACTGCTAGAAACGGGCATACCTTTCCCGGCGCGGCGGTGCCCTTTGGGATGGTGCAACTCAGTCCCGATACGCGCACCGAGGGCTGGGACGCGTGCTCTGGATACCACTACTCAGATTCAACTATCCTCGGATTCAGTCACACGCACCTCAGCGGCACAGGCGTTGCCGACTACGGTGACATCCTCGTGATGCCGACCGTCGGCCCGCTGGAACTCAGTCAGGGTAATCCTTCAAGGAATGAGCGGGGCTACTGGTCACGATTTCGGCATTCGGATGAAATTGCGGTCCCCGGCTACTACAGAGTCCGCCTCCTCGATTACGGCGTCACAGCAGAACTCACCGCCACGGCGCGCGTCGGAGCACATCGCTATACGTTTCCAAAAACCGACAAAGCGAATGTCTTATTCGACCTGAAGCATGCTCTGGGTCTCGAAAAAGTGATCGAATCCCAGATCCAGGTCGTTGGTGATCGTGAAATCGTTGGCTTCCGAAGATCCGACGGTTGGGCAAGAAACCAGGTCGTGTACTTTGCTGCGCAGTTCTCTAAACCGTTCACATCGTTTGGGATTGCCATTGACGACGTCCCGCACGCAAAACGACGTAAGGCCTCCGGAAAAAATCTGAAGGGGTTTGTGGGATTCTCGACGAGCGCGGGGGAGTCAATCATATTCAAAGTCGGCCTTTCTTCGGTGAGCATCGCAGGCGCCCGGAGGAATGTTCAGGCCGAGATGCCGGGTTGGGATTTTGATGAAGTCAGAAAGTCGGCTGACCGATTGTGGAACGGTGAACTGAACAAGATCTGGGTGGACGGCGGAACAGAGCGTCAGCGCCGGACATTCTACACGGCGCTCTACCACGCCATGCTGACACCAAATGTCTTCAGCGATGTAGATGGGAATTATCGGGGTATGGACGGTACCGTGCGCAAAGCAAACGGTTACCAGATGTACACGGTTTTCTCGCTTTGGGATACCTTCCGGGCCGAACATCCTCTTTTCACGATCATTGACCGCAAAAGAGCGCTCGACTTCGTTCGATCGATCATGGCGAAATATGAAGAGTCAGGGATTCTGCCCGTGTGGGAGCTTGCCTCGAATGAGACCTGGTGCATGATCGGGTATCACTCGGTGCCGGTGATTCTGGACGCGTATGTCAAAGGTATCAGGGATTTCGAAACAGAGAGGGCGTTGGTCGCGATGAGGCACAGTGCTCAGCTCGATCACTACGGTCTCAAAGCGTACCGTGAGAATGGTTACATACCTTCAGAAGCAGAATCTGAATCGGTCTCGAAAACGCTGGAGTATGCGTACGACGACTGGTGTATCGGACAATTCGCCGACCTGATCGGGAAGAAGCCGGTGGCGGCGGAATACGGGGAGCGGGGGGCGTTCTACAGAAATCTCTTTGATCCATCGACGGGGTTTATGCGTGCGAAGGAGAATGGCCGGTGGTTCACTCCGTTCGACCCGGCATCGGTCACGTTTAACTACACGGAAGCAAATGCGTGGCAGTATAGCTTTTTTGTGCCGCAGGATATTCCCGGATTGATCGACCTGCACGGTGGAAGAAAGCAATTCGTGAAGAGACTTGATGGATTGTTCACCGCAGATGAGGCGACGACCGGTCGCAATCAGCTTGACATAAGCGGGATGATCGGTCAGTATGCACATGGGAATGAACCCAGTCACCATGTCGCGTACTTGTTCAACTATGCCGGAGCTCCGTGGCGTACGCAGGAGATTGTCCGGCGTATCGTCGATTCGCTCTACTCGCCGGAACCTGACGGACTCTGCGGGAATGATGACTGCGGTCAGATGTCGGCGTGGTACGTGTTCAGTGCCATGGGATTCTACCCGGTGACGCCGGGGCTTCCCTTCTATTCCATTGCAAGTCCGATTTTTGATCGGGTGACGATCCGTCTGGAAAACGGTCGGCAGTTCAACATTCGCGCTGTTTCGGGTTCCCCGCAGAATCGATATATCCAATCAGTCCGACTGAACGGAATGTCAACGACGAAGACCTACCTGCGGCACGACGATATCATGAAAGGCGGGGCGATCGAATATGAGCTTGGTCCAACGCCCTCTCTGACGTGGGGGACCTCCGTGGCCGATGCGCCCGCTGAACCGTCAGCTCTCGATGTCGTCACAACGCCAGTGCTTGATGCAGCTTCATCGGTATTCTCAGATTCTCTTCGGGTCAGTTTGAGTTGCACAACACCCGGGGCGGAAATCCACTTTGCGCTTGCCACTGTTGGCGCACCTGGGGAATACGAGCGATACGTCGCGCCTCTTGTGTTAAATCGAAGCACGACGGTGCACGCGTTTGCTCAGAGAACCGGCTCGCTGAGAAGCAGAACTATCCGTGCCGGGTTCACGAAGTTTCAGCCGCCCGGAACCATTGCCCTTCATTCGCAATACAGCAAGCAATATACCGGCGGCGGCGATTTAGCCCTAATCGACGGCAGGCGCGGCAACGCCGATTTTCGGCTTGGCGCATGGCAGGGGTATGAAGGCAATGACGTTGAAGCAGTTCTCGATCTTGGTTCCGTCAAGCACATCGTTCGTGTTGGACTCGGCTGTCTTCAGGACAATAGTTCGTGGGTTTTCTTTCCCCGGAAGGTTGAGTATGATTTTTCATCCGACGGAACGACATTCAAGAACGTGCGTGTGCTCGAAAACAGCATCAGCCCCAGGGATGAAACGGTTCAAATCAGGGACTTTGGAGCAGAGATTGGTCTTGACGCACGATACGTCCGAATCCGCGCGACAAACCTCGGCGTTTGTCCCGACTGGCACAAAGGGGCTGGTAGCAAGGCGTGGGTCTTTGTTGATGAGATCATCTTGAATACACGTGAAAGGTAGATATGAAACGTCGAACGTTCATCAAAACGGCGTCGCTCGCAGGTGCAGCGACGGTCATCAGCGGGAAGGCGTTCTCAAGAACCAGCGAAACGATGGCGGCTTCTTCATCGCCGCGGATCGGAGGTCCTATCGTTCTATCAACCTGGGATTTCGGCCCCGAGGTTCCTCAGGCTGCCGTCGAGACACTGGTGAGAGGGGGGACAGTTGTCGACGCGGTCGAGCATGCCGTGATGATTCCGGAGGCAGATCCAAAGGAGACGAGCGTTGGGTACGGCGGCTATCCCGATCGGGAAGGCCGGGTGACGCTCGATGCGAGCATTATGGATGGAAATGGCAACTGCGGTTCGGTGGTGTTTCTCGAACACATTGTGCATCCGATTTCCGTCGCGAGACTTGTCATGGAGAAGACCCAACACGTGATGCTCGCGGGTGAGGGCGCCCTGCAGTTTGCCCTCGAACACGGTTTCAAGAAAGAGAACCTCCTGACGAAAGAAGCTGAGGCGGCATACAAGGAATGGCTCGAGACGAGCAAGTACTACCCGGTGCAAATGGACAAGAATAATCATGACACCATTGGTCTACTGGCGATGGACGGAAAGGGTGGTATGGCCGGGGCGTGCACGACAAGTGGTATGGCGTGGAAAATACGTGGCAGAGTGGGGGATTCACCTATCATCGGCGCGGGCTTGTATGTGGACAGTGACGTCGGCGGGGCCACCGCGACCGGGATTGGTGAAGCGGTTATCAAAGTTGCGGGCAGTTTTCTTATTGTCGAGCTGATGCGAAACGGCAAATCACCGCAGGAGGCTTGCAGGCTCGCTCTTGAACGGATAGTACACAAGCAGCCTCAGTATGCTGACCGCAACGACTTCGTGGTTGGATTTGTAGCGATGAGCAAAGATGGTGATATCGGAGCGATGAGCTACCGCAAGGGGCTGCAATACACGCTTTACAAGGAAGGTGTCACGCGAATCGTTGATGCCGAGTATATCGTGAAATAGCCGGCAAGTGCTCGTCACCTAATCTGAGATTTGTCGTGCGAGGTGACGGTCACCTCTTCGAGCCGACAGTTGCCTAACACGTGGCCAAATTATTCCAGTTTCTTGCGCTGAGAAGTGACCGGCACTCAAGATATCTCCCAGCGAAGTGACGGTCACGGCGTGGTGGAAATGGACATATGATCCTTGAAGTTTGCATTGACTCAGTCGAATCAGCGATCGCTGCTCAGGAAGGCGGGGCTCAGAGGGTGGAGCTCTGCGCGGACCTTGCCCGCGGCGGCACGACGCCAAGTGCCGGCATGATTCAGTCGGTGCGTGAAGCGATCGCGATTGCTTTGCACACGATGATACGTCCACGCCCCGGAGACTTCTGCTACTCCGATCATGAATTCGGAATCATGGTACGAGACATCGAAGTTTCAAGAAAGCTTGGTGCGGACGGTGTGGTATTTGGCATCCTGACACCTTCTCGCACCGTTGACACGGAGAGAACCGGTGCATTAGTCAACGTCGCGAGGCCTCTGTCTGTGACGTTCCATCGAGCCGTCGACGAATGCCCAGACATCTACCGTGCCTTCGATGATCTCGCGCGTCTCGGCGTTGACAGGGTGCTGACGTCGGGTGGAAAGACCGATGTCCTCGCCGGTGTTGAGGTGCTCAAAGACTTGGTGAAAAGGCGGCACGCAACGCCCAGAGTGTTGGCCGGCGGTGGGATCTCGCTCGACAACATACGTGAAGTTGTGACGAAATCAGGCGTAAGGGAGGTTCACGCTCTCTCCGCACTTTCCTCGGCCGTGAAAATTGAAGGACTGTTTGCCAGCAAGGATTCGGAGAAGCGCGTCGTGGATGTGGCGAAAGTGCGCGCGATGGTAGATCTCCTCCATGAACTCTCCTCCCGATGATATGGGAACTTGGGCGAAGGTGGCTCAGGGCTTGACTTTACGGTCCATATATCGTAAGCTATCGCCTGGATGTTAGCGATAACATCAGCCGATCCAGTTCCTCTCACTTGCGAGAATCTTCTTGCTCTTCGCGTAGCTGGCGGAATACCGTCGCGTTGATGTTGCTGCCAGAATCTGTAAGCCCGGTACAAAGCTGTGCGCTGCCTCCAACTGAGACTCTAGCACCTATTCACCCAACTCCACTTTCACACGCAAGGACCAGTCACCATGCAATCTATCCAACTTGCATTCTCCGATTGGCTCATCATCGCCCTCTACTTTGGCTTCGTGCTCGGGATCGGATTCTATCTCAAGCGGTTCACGAAGAACGAAAATGATTTCTTCCTCGCCGGAAGAAAGAACAGCGCGTGGGTCGCGGGCCTGGCCTTCCTGTCGGCCAATCTCGGAGCGCCCGAGCTGCTCGGAAAGACGGGGAATACCTTCAAATACGGGATGTACGTCGCCCATTTCTACTGGATCGGCGCTATTCCGGCTATGATCTTCCTCGGCCTCTATATGATGCCCTTCTATTACAGCTCGAAGATCAAATCTGTCCCGGGATACCTGAAGCTGCGGTTTGATGAAAAAACGCGTGTACTGAATGGCATCGCCTTTGCTGTAATGACGCTGCTCGTTTCCGGAATCAATCTCTACGCGATGGCTCTTGTCCTCCATACGTTTCTCGGATGGGATTGGAACGTCAGCATGTGGATTTCAGCCGTGACCGTCGCGGCCTATGTCACGCTGAGCGGGTTGTTATCAGCAATCTTTACCGAAATCATTCAGTTCTTCCTCATCTGGTTTGGATTGTTCCTCGTCTCAATCCTAGGTGTCATCGAAATCGGCAGCGTCAACGATATTTTCCATAGAGTGAATGAACTCTATCAGTCCGTGTCTTACACCACGCTCTGGTCGACAAGCTCGAATCCATCACTGAACGGCATGGTGGTAACATGGGGAGGTATCGTCTTGGGGCTGGGATTCGTACTTTCGTTCGGGTATTGGACCACGGACTTCCTCGTGGTGCAACGGGCCTTCTCCGCGAAAGACCTGCGCACTGCCAGGATGACTCCTATCCTCGCTTCCTTCTTCAAAATGGCCGTTCCGTTCATTGTCATTCTCACCGGCTTGATCGCAATCGTCCTGGCGAACGATGCGAAGAGCGGTTTTGCTCTGACACAGGATGGCGGGCAGGTCAACTACGATTCTGCGCTGCCGCTCCTCATTGCCCGGTATTACCCGCCGGGACTCGTCGGATTGGGCGTCACGGCGCTTCTCGCTGGATTCATGGCAGGACAGGCCGGCAACATCAGCGCCTTCAATACAGTGTGGACCTACGATATTTACAAATCCGTGCTTAATAAAAACGCCTCCCGATGCCCACCTTCTCTGGATGGGCCGTGTGGCGACCATCGTGGGGATCCTCATCAGCCTTGTGACTGCTTACTGGGCGAAGAGTTTTCCGAGCATCATGGACTATATGCAGGCGATCTTTTCCTGGGTGAACGCACCGCTGTTCGCAACGATGCTTCTCGGCATGTTTGTCCGTTGGATCACGCCGAACGCCGCGTTCTGGGGTCTGTTGGCCGGCATGGGCTCTTCCTTCACTCTCTTTCTCGCCGTGAAGTTCAGCTGGATCGACGGAAGGCTCCTCACAATGTCGAGTCAGACGAGCGACATGGCAGCGAACTTCTGGCGTGCGTGGTGGGCATGGCTCATCTGCTTTGTCGTGACGATTGTTCTGAGCTTCTTCACAAAAAGGAAACCGGATGAGGAGCTCGTTGGACTCGTGAAGGGACTGACGCCCGAGGTGAGCTCGGAGGGAATCGCCTGGTATCGAAAGCCGGAGCCCTACGCCGTTATCTCCATTCTGGTGTTGATTGCACTGAACATCTACTTCTGGTAAGAGGGAAGAACTATGGAACAAGAACAGAAGAAAATGAAACCGATCTGGTACTTCGTCGGATTGATGCTCAGCGCGATGGGCGTCGTCGTCGAAATTTCCGGTATTGTGAACTACTCCGACACACAGGCTGCAAAAACGGTTCTTTCTGAACTTCATCCCGCGCTGTGGTGGGGAGCTGTGATGATTGTTTCGGGATTAATCTTTCTCCTGGCGAACCGTAAGAAAACCGTAGAATAGGCAGAGAAATCAATGGTTTCCGATCGCCTAAACCGCCTCATGGCTTCTTTCCAAGAGCATTTTGGCCTATGCCAAAACGCCGTTGCCGTCCGCTCTCCCGGCCGGGTCAACCTGATCGGGGAACATACAGACTACAATGAGGGATTCGTACTGCCGGCAGCGGTTGACAAAGCAACCTTCTTTGTTGTAGCCCCCCGCTCTGATGGAGTCTGCCGATTCTACGCGGCGGACCTTGAGGATTTTTTCACTTGCGAAGTTCGCTCCATGACGAAATCGGAAAAGGGATGGCCGAACTATCTGCTGGGAATCATCAGCGAACTGCAGCGGGAGGGTCACATCGTGAGCGGCTGTGATGCCGTCTTCGGCGGGGATGTGCCGATCGGGGCCGGTATGTCATCCTCGGCATCGATTGAATGCGGATTTGCGTTCGGGCTCAATGAGCTGTTTGGCTTTGGCCTCCGCAAGATTGATCTGGCCCGCTTGGGCCAAAGGGCCGAGAACAAATTCGTAGGAGTTCAATGCGGCATCATGGATCAGTTTGTCAACATCTTTGGCGAAGACCACAAAGTGCTGAAGATCGACTGCCGTTCTCTGGAATTCGAATACTTCCCTTTTGAGCGGAGCGATCTCAATCTTGTACTGTGCGAGACAGAATCGAAGCGATCACTCGCTTCGTCCGAATACAACGTCCGGCGGCAACAGTGCGAGACGGGAGTCGGAATTCTCCGGAAGCACACCAAGAGCATCCGCAGCCTTCGGGATGTGTCAGAGGAAATGCTGGCGGAGCATCGCAAGGAAATGGACGAAGTGATCTACCGGCGGTGCCTCTACGTTGTCGAGGAGAACGCCAGAGTGCTCGCTGCCTGCAGGGATCTTCAGCGAAATGATTTCCGATCGTTTGGCCAGAGGATGTACCAATCGCACGCCGGATTGCGCAAAGGTTACGAGGTTAGCAGCCCCGATCTGGATTTTCTCGTTGACGCGGCAACGTCCATCACCGGCGTGCTCGGCGCTCGCATGATGGGAGCGGGATTTGGCGGATGCACGATCAATCTGGTTGAGCAAAAACGCGTTGCTCCTTTTACGGAAGAGATCCGGGAGCGCTACCGTCTGCGCACTGGAAAACCGAACAATGTTTACGTCACACAGATTGAGTCGGGAACAGCACTTGTACCATTGAGTTGACTTCTGACCTCAATCCAATCCATTACCACCCATCCAAGGCGATTGTTCTCGTTGACCCAATCGACGGCCGCACCAGTGACACTCGGCCGGACCCCCCCATGAGAAGAACGCTCGCAGTAGTTCTGACGTTGGTATCCTGGTCACTCCTCGTCGGTCAGCCAATCCGAAACGTTCAGCTCTCCACGAGTCGCGGTATCGGTGTGACCGGGTTTGAATCTGCCACCGGTGGGCACATCCGGTGCAGCGACACGCTGCCGCTCTTCACGTTCGAGCTGAATGACACTGTGTTCAGTTCGTTTTCGTGCAGGGCGTGGTCTGACCCGGACAGCATCCGGTGGTCTCATCGATCGGGTGTGGAAGGATCCCTGAAAGTCGAGAAGGGATTCGCTCGCGGCTGGAAATCCATCCTGACCTTTCGAAACGCATCAGCGGCGAAACAACAGATCTCGAACGTCGTGCCGCTCGGCATTGGCCCTGATCGTGTGTACATCATTTCCACTGGTCCTGCCGATTACAACCATCGATTGAGTCGGTCTCAACTCTTCAGACCGGGGCTGGGCCCAATCGGAGTGGTGCTGCCTGACAATGCGTGGGAGCTGGGGTTCTGTGACGTGGCTGCGGCCGCAGACTATTGCCTCGCCGCGATTGCCCGCCGCACCGAGTCGGGAAAGGCCGACGTGCGGCGTTTCAGGACGATCCTCGAGCCGGGCGGGTTCGTTCAGTATGTCATCTATGTGGACCAGCACCGGGGAGACTGGAGGGAAGGACTCAAGCTGATGTTTCAGGAGCGATGGCTGTACGACCTGGACGCGTTCGACAATACGCTCTTCGAGCGGGACGATCTCCAGTGGGCACGCCACAGCTATCTTCTCCTTCTGCAGTTTGCCTGGGATCAAAAATACTACGATGCCCTCGAAAGGAAGAATCACTTCGATCAGTTCTTCGCAGAACAGGATCGTGTCCTGGGGGGATATGATGCCTATATGATCTGGCCGACGTGGCCCCGGCTCGGTCTTGATCAACGAAATCAGTGGGACATGTACAGCGATCTCCCGGGAGGATTGAAGGAGCTGCGCCGCCAGGCGGGGCTTGTCCATCGAAGCGGTTCGAAATTCTTCATCTCCTACGACCCCTGGGATGAAAGCACACGCAGGGAAGATCACCTTGCCGGCATGCAGGAGCTCCTCAGGGAGATAGACGCTGACGGAGTTGTTCTCGATACCTGGGGCGAATCGAGCAGGGAATTTCAGGCGGCGGCGGACAAGGTTAAGAAGGGGATTCTCCTCTACAGCGAGGGGATGGCAGTGCCGAAGGATATGCCCGGAATTGTCGCAGGGAGGGTTCATGACGCGATTTATCTCCCTCCTCCCTTGAATCTCAACAAGCTCATCAAGCCGGAGATGGCAATCTTCCGCGTGGTCCAGCTTGCCGAGGGAAGAATTCACCGCGAGATCGCCGTTTCATTTTTCAATGGATACGGCATCGAGCTGAATATCATGAAGCCAGGACGTCCCGATTGGGCGGAGGAGTATGCGTATCTTGGTAGAACGACGAAAATCCTCCGCGAGAATTCGTCTGCGTTCCTCAGCCGGGATTGGACACCGTTGATCCCAACGCTGGCGGATAGCATCTGGGTAAATCGATTCCCGACTCCAGCGAAGACGCTCTACACGATTTACAGTCTCAGGCCTGAAGGGTTCGATGGCCCGTTGTTTGAAGCTCCTGTTTCAGAAGGTTCGCACTATGTCAGCCTCTGGCATCACGAAGAGCTGAATCCTGTGATGGTCCGCGGCAAAGCGATGGTGCCGGTCGTTGCAGATGGATTCAGTCGCGCGTGGCTCGACTCCCGTCGGGAAGGAAATGTGGACTGCGTCGCGCTTTTTCCGAACCTTCTCTCCGTTTCCCTTCGCCAGGACTCGCTTTCCTTCGAAGCGGCGGAAGGGACCAAGGTCATTGTTTGGGCGGGGTTGCCGACGTACAATGCGCGCAAATCTGAATTTGCAGTGGACAAAAAAACAATCTCCTTGCTCGAGCATTTCGGCCGGCACGAAGAGAAATTCGTCGTGCAATTATTCAACGGAAGTGAGCTCATCGATGAGCGGGTTCTTAACGTCCCGCTTGGAACGCCCCGACTCGTTTCCCGCCTCGCAAGGACGGCGCTTGCAGAGCGAGTTCCTTCAGGGATGGTCGAAATTCCGGCTGGCTCAATCCTCTATAAGACAACGCGGAGTTTTCTGAGTCCGAATGAAGTCATCCCGTATCCCGAGGTCTTCCAGGGGCAAACCGTCGAGCTGCGGCGATTCTTCATGGATCGCTTCCCGGTAACCAACGACGATTTCTATTCATTTCTCACAGCAACGGAATACCGACCGGTAGACACGGCCAATTTTCTAAAGCACTGGGCGAAGGGCCGCCCTCCGAAAGGAAGGGGAAACCATCCGGTGGTGTATGTCAGTCTGGATGACGCCCGCGCGTATGCCCGGTGGGCTGGGAAACGTCTTCCGACTGAGGTCGAGTGGCAGTATGCCGCTCAGGGGTCCGACGGGCGGAAATATCCGTGGGGACGCGAGTTCGATTCGACAAAGTGCAATAGCAGCCTGGGCCACACCACTGCCGTCCATGCGTTTCCGGCGGGGGAAAGCCCCTTCGGAGTCATGGACCTCATCGGAAATGTCTGGCAGCTGACGAATGATGTGTATGATAATGGCAGCTACTATTTTTGCATGATTCGCGGCGGCTCGCACTTCAATCCAAGTTCCAGCTTCTGGTATGTCAAAGGTGGACCGCAGCCGGCAGACAATCCGCAGATTCTCTTGATGGTCTCGCCTGCAATGGATCGGAATGCAACGGTTGGTTTCCGGTGCGTAAGAGATGCGACAGAATCGCGCAACTAGTATTCTGAATCAGGTGCAAGAACAGAAAGACGATAGCAAATCGCTTCTGTGTGATCTTCAGCGGCGAAAGTAGAGTAGAAGGGAATCGTGGAAGGGTCATGCCTCGCCTAAACCTCTCTGACCACCCTCATCGAAGGTTGAATGTCCTCACCGGTGAATGGGTGCTTGTCTCCCCGCATCGGGCTAAACGACCGTGGAAAGGACAGACCGAGAATCGGGTCGCGGAAAATCTGCCGGTCCACGATCCGGGCTGCTATCTGTGCCCGGGAAATAACCGGGCCGGTGGTGAGCAGAATCCCGAATACTCTTCGGTGTTTGTGTTTACGAACGACTTCAGCGCGCTTCTCCCGGAGACGCCGGTGGAAGAGACCGCGAAGAACGGACTTCTCGTTGCGCGCGGTGAACCAGGAATTTGCCGGGTTGTCTGCTTCTCTCCCAGACATGACCTCACTCTCCCCGAACTGAAGATTTCGCAGATCCGAAGTGTCGTCGACGTCTGGACTCAGGAATACGTGTCGCTGCGCGAGAAAGAGTCAATTCGCTATATCCAGATCTTCGAAAACAAAGGTCCGCTGATGGGGTGCAGCAATCCCCACCCTCACGGACAGATCTGGGCTCAGGATTCGATACCGACCGAACCTGCGAAAGAACTCGGGCAGATGAGGAGCTATGTTGCTTCGAAGCAATCGTGTCTGATCTGTGACTACCTCTCGCTCGAAAGGAGTGAGGGAGAGCGCATTGTTTGTGAAAATGATTCGTTCGTGGCGCTCGTTCCGTTCTGGGCAATATGGCCGTTTGAGACGCTTCTTCTTCCGAGGCGTCACTGTTCGTCTCTCGATCAGTTGTCGGGTAACGAGAAAGATGATTTTGCGGATATTCTCAGACGGGTCACGACCCGGTATGACAATCTCTTTGAAATCTCATTTCCCTATTCGTCGGGGATTCACCAGGCGCCGACCGACGGAGCGTTACACGACGGTGTGCATCTTCACATGCATTTCTACCCGCCGTTGCTTCGCGGTGCGACCATCAAGAAATTCATGGTAGGATATGAGTTGCTTGCGAATCCTCAACGGGACATCACGGCGGAGAGCTCGGCCGCAAAGCTCCGCGAGTGTTCTGAGCGGCATTACAAATCCGGAGGTCGATAGACCATGGCGAAGGCGAAGAGACTCCGGTCGCAATCCTCCAGGTTCGCATCGGGGCGCGTGACGGCAAAAGAGGTCGCGGCCCGGCTTGGGATCTCGACCATGACCGTGTCCCGCGTCATGAACAAGCGCCTCAATGTCGACGAACGGACGAGAAAGTTGGTGCTGGCCACGGCTCAGAAACTGGGGTACCGGCCAAACCACATCGCAAAAAGCCTCGTCCTGCGGACGACTCACACGATTGGCGTTGTTGTCCCTGAAATCACACACTCGTTTTTTCCCGAAGTGATCCGGGGAATTGAGGAGGAGGCATCTCGCTCCAAGTACGACCTGATCCTGATGCACTCTGCTGAAAGCGTAGAACGAGAGAAGGACGCAATTGTCACGCTCGAATCGAAGCGCGTCGATGGGATTTTACTTTCGACGGCACAGAGTGTTGCTGATGCAGACTTCTACAGAGAAGTTGTCCAACTCGGGATGCCAATTGTTTTCTACGACCGCTGTGTCTACGGCATCGGCGCAAGTTGTGTCAGTATTGATGATGAGGAGAGCGCACGTCGCATCACGGATCATCTGATTAGCCACGGGTATGATCCGATAGCGCACCTTTCGGGATCGCAACGGGTTTCAATCGGCCTGGCAAGACTGAAAGGTTTTAAGCGAGCGCTGGAAGAGCGGGGCCGGGTCGTGAGAGATGAACTGATCGTGGAAGCCGGCTTCCACGAATCGGATGGCTACACCGCTATGAAGAAGCTTCTCGACGGGCCGCGCAATCTCTGGCCGCGTGCGGTCGTTGCAGTGAATGACCCGGCGGCCTTTGGAGCAATCAAGGCCATTCGAGAACGCAAATTGCGGATTCCACAGGACATCGCTATCGTCGGATTCTCAGATGATATCCGGGCAGCCCTGATGCCGACGCCGCTGACGACGATCCGGCAGCCGGCATACGAAATCGGCAAGCGGGCTGCGACGAAACTCATCGCCGTCATTGAGGGTAATTCTGACACAGTTGAGGAGATCGTTGTGAAAGCCGACGAAGTGATTCGCGAGTCATGCGGGTGTACGAAAGGCCACCCAATGCCGGTGGCTTGAGGAATACTGTCTGCCCCACGCCCTGAATGAAGGAAAGCACTATGGCGCGAATACTCATACTCTTGATGATTGCGGTCCTTCCGGCATTCTCGCAGACGGACTACGTCCGGGATTGGTTGATCCTCGGTACATTCCCAAATCCCGACGGGACGTCGCGATTAACCAGAGACTACCTTGGTGGCGAGCTGGCAGCGTCCCCGCGCGGCGGAGAAGCCATCGCCGGCCGTCAATGGCTTCTGTATCATTCGCCGAAGGAGTTCCTCGATTTTCTCTTGGGCGAATTCGATTTTGCGGCTCGTGAACGCTGTGTCGTGTATGCTGCATTCTTTGTCCAATCACCGGAATCCCAAAGGGTCCGTCTCTTGGTTGGAAGCGATGACGCAATCGCGGTGTCGTGCAACGGCCGGAACGTTCACACCGCTGATGTCGTGCGCGGGCTTGTGCTCGACAATGACACTATTACGACTACGCTCAACGCAGGTTGGAACACGGTGGTGCTGAAGATCGCGAACAACGAAGGTGGCTATGGCGCATCGGCACGCTTCGCTGATGGCAAAGGACTGCTCCTGAGCGCCGAGAGTCCATTCGTTGCTCAACACCCTCTCACCGCTCCGATGCTGAGGAGCGTCTCAGGAACACTGTCGTTTCGGTTCCGGCTCACAGGACGGGATTCAGTTGTTGCCTCGATGGACATGCCTCTTCAAAACGACGGGAGCGCTCCGGCGCGTCCCGTGCTCCTCGAGTATTCCACAGCCCACGGGATTGTCACGACCTCACCTCCCGCGTCGTTTGCTGGTGGTGAATTGAAACGTCTATCAAAGGATCTTCGATTCGGCGAGGCAGTGAAGATTGCCCGGTCGGGCAAGCCACTTATGGTGCGTGTGAGCCATGAGAGTCATGATACGACGTTCTCGTTCTCCTTCGCCGGGGATTTCCTGACAAAATTCTTCCAGCCCTGGGACCTCGGCGGGTGGCAGGTGGAGCGGCCTGACGAGAAAGCCGAAAATCGTATCCGGTCCGTTGTGGTTCCGGAGGATCTCGCGGGTTTGGGACTTCGTGTTGCCGTGGACATCGGGGACCTGTGGGGCTCGTTGAAGGTGAATGGCGAAACGGTGCTTCCGCGGTTCAGCGGAGATTCCGGCGAGTTGACGCTGACGTCAGATGCTTCGAAGGGGAAAGAATACAAGATCGAACTCAGCGTGAAGTCTGAAGAACCGCTGAAGAAGGAAATCGCTTTCTCCTCCACCATTCGTCCTCAATCTGAACGCATCGAACGTTATTTGCTCGACAGGAGATTTGCCCGCGAGATCTATAAGATTGATCTCGGAGATCAATCAGAGTTCACAAACGGCATTCTTGATTTGCTGCAGGCTCACGATCTGAAGCGTCTCGATTCCCTGCTGAATCCGTTCGAGACGCGCGTCGCGCCCTTTGCTGAGAAGGCAAAATCTCTGAATCTGCATATGATCGGCAACGCTCACATCGATATGGCGTGGCTCTGGCGGTATACCGAGACAATCGAAGTAACCCGGGCAACCTTCCAGTCAGCCCTTGACAATCTGCGCCGCTACCCGGATTTCCGTTTCTCCCATGGCCAGGCCCACAGCTACTCCTGGATTGAGTCGAGATTCCCCGAGATGTTTAGAGAAATCCAGAAGTACGTGCAGGAGGGTCGATGGGAAATCACCGGCGGGACATGGATTGAGTCCGACGGGAACATGCCCTCGGGCGAATCGTTTGTGCGGCAATATCTCTACGGGAAGCGTTACTTCAAGAGCCGCTTCGGTGTCGAGCCGAGAAACGGTTATCACCCGGATACATTTGGCCACGCTGCTTCCCTGCCTCAGATTCTGAGCAAGAGTGGGATGGATACCTACACCTTTTTCCGGCCCGGGGAAGATGAGAGAATGTTCTGGTGGGAGACTCCCGACGGGAGTCGCGTCTTCGCCCATCACCCCTCCAACTGGTACGGAACCTGGTCGGGCATTCCCGACACGCTATGGACTTCGGCAGAGAAAACACGAACGAAGTTCTCCGTCGGCGACGTTGTCCAGTTTTTCGGAGTCGGAGACCACGGCGGAGGACCAACCCGGCGGCAGATCGAGCAGATTGAGCAGCTCAGCAAGCTGCAGTTGTATCCGAAAACGCAAATGTCCTCCTTCGATGCATTTTATCGCGGTCTTCTTCCGCAGCAAAACGGCGCCCCGGTCGAACAGGGAGAACAAAACTTTGTGTTTGAAGGATGCTACACGAGCCAGGCCGCGATCAAGATGAACAATCGGAAGGCCGAGGCGTTACTGCCGACGGCGGAGACCTTCGCTTCCATCGCGATGTCGTACGGCGCGGAGTACCCGGGGAAACAACTCGAGGACGCTTGGCACAAGGTTCTGTTCAACCAGTTCCATGACATACTCTGTGGGTCAGGCATCCACGAGGTAGCTTTGGATGCGGATCAGTTCTATGCCGAGGCGTTCGCCGCGGCGAACGATGTTCTCCACATCTCTCTCCGACTCATTGCGTCGAAGGCCCTCACAACCTCAATGGAAAAGAATGCGCGGGTCGTCTTGCTCTTCAATCCGCTGAACTGGAGCAGAAACGAGCCGGTCACGATTACTCTGAAAAACATCCCGGGGAGAGAGCCCAGGGTTCTTGACGCCAGGAGGCGTGAGATTCCGTCGCAGATCGTCGAGCGAAAGCAGGATTCCACGACGATAATTTTCAATGCAAAGGGGATCCCTTCGGTTGGCTACAAGACTTTCTGGATCGTGACCCGGAAACTTCGTCAACCACCCCCGGCATCGAAGATGGTGATGGGGAATCGATGGTTGGAAGTCGCCGTGGATCCGAAAACCGGCTGGGTATCGCGGATTTATGACAAGCGCGCGAAGCGCGATCTGATCCCGCGGGGGCGATTTCTGAATCAGTTACAGATCCAGGAAGATGATGCACCCATGTCGGCGTGGGTCATGGGATTGCGGGGAGAGCCAGCGTTGATCGGCGCACCGTTGAGTGTCCGTGTTGTCGAATCAGGAGATGTCCGCACGGTCATCCGGGCAGAATATCGGTACGAACAATCGACATTCACACAGGACATCATCCTTTTCGCCGATCGTCCACTGGTCGATTTCCGGTTTCAATCAGACTGGCACCACAGGAAACGGGCGCTGAAGATCGTGTTCCCGCTTGCCGTCACATCGGAAAAAGTGACATGCGACATCCCCTTCGCTGCAGTCGACCGTTCAACAGACGGGCGCGAAATCGTCGCTCAGAAGTGGGTGGACCTCTCATCTCCGGATTTCGGTGTCACGCTCCTGAATGACTCGAAATATGGTTTTGATATCAAACAGAACACTATTCGCATGACGGCGCTTCGTTCTCCCACCGATCCTGATCCAAAAGCTGATGAGGGGCGGCATGAGTTTCACTATGCCCTTTATCCTCACTCAGGGTCGTGGCGGGCGGCAGGATCCGTTCGAAAAGGTCATGAATTCAACACTCCGATTATTGCGCTTGAGACCGATCAGCACCGGGGCGAGCTTCCCCCGGCTTTCTCATTTGTGCAGATCGATGACGCCGATCTTGTACTGGCAGCCATGAAGAAATCAGAGGACGATCGTGATCTCGTGCTCCGTGTCTATGAGGCCTCCGGTGAACCGCGGCAAGGGAAGATTTCGCTCTGGCGGCCCTATAGCCGGATGAACGCGACGGATCTTCTCGAGTGGAACGCGCAGCCTGCTCAACCTCAAGGCAAGGAGGCGAGGACGCTCACGCTGCAATGGAAACCGGCAGAAATAAAAACGCTCAAGTTCACTTTGGGAAACAATCAATGAAACCCTTGCTGGAGCAGCTTCTTCGCGCCGGGCCCGTCATCACCGATGGTGCCTGGGGAACGCAGATTCAGAATCTTGGATTGGAGCCAGGCAGTTGTCCGGATGGATGGAACCTTGAAAATCCCGAAGCCATTGAGCGGGTGGCACGATCGTATCTCGATGCCGGAAGCCGCATCATCCTGACCAACACCTTCGGCGCGAGTCGTGTCATGCTCGAGCGGCATGGGCTCTCGCAGAAGGCCGCCGCGATCAACCGGGCCGGCGCGGAGATTTCACGCAAAGCTGCCGCCGGCAAAGCGCATGTTTTTGGCTCGATGGGACCGAGTGGCAAAATGCTCTTCACCGGCGAAATCAATGAAGATGGGCTGATCGATGCATTTCGTGAACAAGCTCAATCGCTGGCTGAAGGAGGCGCGCAGGGAATTGTCATCGAAACGATGAGTGAATTGAGCGAGGCCGTCATTGCGTTGAGAGCAGCGCGCGAGACCGGGCTTCCGGTGATCGTCTCGATGGTGTACGATTCAGGAAAAGAATATGATCGCACGATGATGGGGACAACGCCTGCACAGGCCGCTATAAAACTGGAACAGGAAGGAGCGGACGTGATTGGCGCCAATTGCGGAATGGGAGCTGAGTTCTTCCTGCCGGTTTGTACAGCACTTCGTGCAACGACAAAATTGCCGCTGTGGATTAAACCGAACGCCGGCTTGCCTGAGATGGAAGGGGGCAAAGTCGTCTATCACACGAATGCAGCGACATTTGCGATGCACGCTGAGCGAATCGTTAGCGCCGGAGCACAGTTCATCGGCGGTTGCTGCGGCACAAGTCCGGATTTCATCCGCGAGCTCGCACGCTCGATAAAGCAATGACAATCTGTCAACGATAGATCCCGAAGCAACGAAACACCATGAAGAAACCAACGGTACATTTGATCTGCAACGCACACCTCGATCCGGTCTGGCAATGGAGATGGGAGGAAGGGTGTGCGGAAGCTCTCTCCACCTTCGGCTCCGCCGTCGATCTACTGAGCGAGCACAAGGAGTTGGTGTTTAATCATAATGAGGCGATCCTTTACCGGTGGGTACAGCGCTACGATCCTTTGCTCTTCCGCCAGATCCAGAAACTGGTCAAAGCGCGGAAGTGGTGCATCAGCGGTGGCTGGTTTCTTCAACCGGATGTAAATATCCCGGGGACGGAGTCGCTCATTCGGCACATTCTGGTTGGACGCAGGTTTTTCCTAAAGCACTTTGGCGTTGAACCGCGGGTGGCCTACAATTTTGATTCGTTCGGGCATTGCGGAGGATTGCCGCAGATCCTCCGGCGTGCGGGGTACCAGATGTACATCCACATGCGACCGCAGGCTCAGGATCTCAAGCTTCCTTCGGATCTCTACCGGTGGCGTGGAATCGACGGCACGGAAATCCTCACTCATCGGATCGAAGTCGGCTTCTACCATTCAGAATACGATAATATCGGGGGGAAGCTTCAAGAAGGCATAGAGCTCGCGCTCAGGCTAAATCGCGATGTAGCAGTCTTCTGGGGAATTGGAAACCACGGAGGAGGTGCAACGCGCGAGGCGCTCGCTGAGATAGACGCGATTGTACACAGGGAGACAAAAGTCAGAATCATCCATAGCACAACGGAGAAGCTCTATGATGCGCTGAAGAGGTATTCTGGGAATATTCCTTGCGTTGACGGGGATCTCCAGAGGGTTTTCACAGGCTGCTACACGTCCTTCGCCCGCGTGAAAAGAAGGGCACAACGCAGTCTTGCTGAGGTTGTCCAAACGGAGGCTCTGAGCTCCTGGGCCTGGCTGGTGGCAAACGGCCGCTATCCGGACTCTGAACTAGATGAAGTCTGGCAGGATCATCTGTTCAACGATTTTCATGACATTCTTTCCGGATCGAGCGTTGAGCTTGCCGAGCAGGACGCGCTGGATCAGTACGGGAAGGTTTCCGAGTCTCTCCGCCGATTGAGGTTGTCGGCGATCAGTTCGTTCAAGAGCGGCAAAGCCAGAAGACTCTACCTGCCACTGTCTGTGTGGAACACCAATCCGTCGTGCACATTCGTTCCGGTGGAAGCAGAATGTATGATTGATCTCCGTCCCAAATGGAAGGGCGATTGGTACCTGCGTCTGTTTTCGTTGGATGGATCAGAGATCCCTTGCCAGGAGGAACAGCCGGAGTCACTCATGCCATTCAACTGGCGGAAGAAAATCGTCTTCATGGCTGACTTGCCTCAGGTGGGTTCCTCGCTCTTCGAACTGAGAGTCCATGAAGGAAAGAGAGCGTCGGTCGAATCCCCGGCATATATCAGGAATACAATTGATGCGCGGAGTGGACTCATCACCAGCCTGGATGCAGGGGACGGCAGGGAATGCCTCGCCGGTGCCATGCCGCAACCGCTCGTCGTCAATGATGATGGTGACTCCTGGGGTGCCGACCGATGGCGCTACAGGGACATTGTCGGGCAATTCCTCCCGGCCGAAGATCACCCCGCGGTTCTCCACGCGGGGCCAGTTCGGAAAGTGACGCAGTCTGTCTTCACCTACCATCACAGCCGAATAGTGCTCAACACAATCTCGTACGCTTCATGGCCAGTCGTGGAATTCCAACTGAGGATTCATTGGGCAGAGAACCGAAAAAGACTCAAGCTCGCTTTCCCGACAGTCTTCAGGAGCGAGAGCATCCTCTGCGAAGTCCCGGGAGGGGCAATTCGTCGTCCGGCGGACGGGGATGAACACGTTCAGGGTCGATGGTGCTTCCTAGACGGCGTCCTGAATGATCGCAGAACGGGATTCGCCGTCGTCAATAACGGCCAGCACGGGATCGACTTCAAAGAGGGAGAGATCCGGCTCTCGGTGCTCCGGAGCGCGGCGTACTGCCACGATCAGGGATACAAAATCACGGAACCGCCTGCCAGGAAATACATGGACCAGGGCATTCACGATGTGAAGTTGCTGGTTACTGCCGGGGACGCTGACACTGTCCGTGCTTCACTCGCCGGATTGGCGGACTGGCTGAGTGCACCTCCTGTCGTCTATTCCCATCTGCCACTCGGTAAAGAGATGAAAGAGAAGCAGGAATTTCTTACGTTGGAACCTCGCAGTATTCGATTGCTGTCGACGAAGCGATCGGAAGACGGCAAGGCCCTCATCATCCGGATGCAGGAGACTTTGGGAGCCAGCTCGCGGGCGAGGCTTCGCTTCGAAAACCCGAAAAGCGAATTCGTGTGCAGGTTCAAACCATTTGAGATCAAGACCATACGGCTCAACTCGGCGGGCAAGTGCCGGGAAGTCGCGATGTTGAGGGAATTCTGAAAGGACGTATGAGACCAGACATCGAGCAATTCATGAAGACATTGCGGAAGGGGAAGGGAACTCATGTTCCCCAGATTGAGCTGGGTATCCATCCGAAAATCATGGATCAGATGCTGGGAAGACCGACTGGGTTGTTGAGGGATGATATTGATTTCTGGTTCAAGGCAGGGTACGACTACATCAAGCTTCAGCCCCGCGTAGATTTTGACCCTGGTAAGATCGGTGTGGAGAGGAACCTCAAGTTTAACTATGATGGCACTGTGGTACGCAAGTGGGCTTCTGAGAATTCCGGTGTGATCTCGACGTTGGAGGATTTCGAGAAGTATCAGTTTCCATCTCCCTCGGATTTCGACTATTCGAGATTTGAACAGGTGCGGTCGCTCCTTCCGGAAGGGATGGGGGTCATCGGGCAATATGGCGATATCCTGACCATGACGTGGGAGATGATGGGATTTGAGACGTTTTCAACGGCGATCTTCGAGCAACCCGAGTTGGTCATGGCTTTGAACAAAAAGCTCGGCGATCTGGTCCTGTCCATGTTCGAGTATTTTGCACAATCGGATGCTGTCGACGTGATGTGGTTGAGTGATGATATCGCCTTCAGCAGCGGACTTCTCTTCTCACCCGATACGCTGCATGCCTATTTTTTCCCGTGGCTTAGAAAGATCGGCGACCTCGCTCGAAAATCCGGGAAGCCGCTGCTCTACCACTCAGACGGAATTCTCTGGGATGTGTTTGACGAAATCGTTGATTGCGGCGTGGACGCGATACATCCAATCGAGCCGAAGGCGATGGATATTGTCGAAGTCAAGGAACGATATGGGGGCAAGCTCTGCCTCATGGGAAACGTGGATGTCGACATCCTTGCCCGCGGGTCGAAGGACCAAATCCGTTCGATCGTGAAAGAGAATATTGAAAAGGTTGGTTACAACGGAGGCTACTGTGTCGGTTCCGGGAACAGTATTCCAGAATACGTACGATACGAAAACTACGTCGCGCTTCTTGAAGCATCGCGCGAATTCGGAGGCGGTTGATCAGAACATGTTTCTTACTCCATCTCTCAAACGAGCATTCCTTTAATCCTCACGAGGAGAATGCAATGAAGTCGACCACTCGTTTCGTTTGTCTCAGCTTCGCAATGCTCCTGTTGTTTCTCGCAATGTCAGGGAGTGCGGCAGCCCAGGCCGCAAGGCCGAAATACCTCGATGCGAAGGCTGCCATCGAAGATCGTGTCACCGACCTTCTCTCGAAAATGACGCTCGAAGAAAAGATCGCCCAGCTTCAGTGCACTCTCAGACAGATTGAGTGGGGCAAGAATCTCACCGTGAATGGTCTCGGGGGGATCGGGCCCCTTCTTCGGTCCAGCACCGCAAAGGGGGCAGCAGAAAGGGCGAATGAATTTCAGAAGATGGCTGTGGAAAAAACGCGGCTCGGAATCCCGGTCATTATTCACGATGAAGCACTCCACGGACTCATCGGGAACGGTGCGACAAGCTTCCCGCAGGCGATCGGACTCGCAGCGACGTGGGATCCCGATCTCGTAGCGAGGGTCGCGACCGTGATCGGCAAACAATCCCGGAGCCGTGGAATCCGGCAGGTTTTGTCACCTGTCGTGAATATTGCTCGCGATGTCCGATGGGGAAGGGTGGAAGAAACGTATGGCGAGGATCCTTTCCTGCAGTCGAGGCTGGCTGTGGCGTTTTGCGGGAGCATCGAGAACGAGGGTGTCCTCACGACGCCGAAACATTTCATCGCCAATGTGGGTGATGGCGGGAGGGACAGCTATCCGATACACTTTTCTGAGCGGGAACTGAGGGAGGTCTATTTCCCCCCATTCAAGGCGGCATTCCAGGAGGCAAAGGCATGGTCTGTGATGGCGGCATACAACGCCATCGATGATGTTCCCTGCTCTTCGAACAAGTGGTTGCTGACAGATGTTCTCCGGAAGGAGTGGGGGTTCAGGGGAATCGTGGTTTCTGATTATGGTTCAGTGGCAGGAATCATGAACAGACACTTCACGGCTGCGACGCCCGTGGAAGGCGCGGCCAGGGCTGTTGAGGCCGGGCTCGATATGGAGCTGCCCGACATCTTTTTCTACGGAGAACCGTTGTTGCAGGCAGCGCGGAACGGAACGGTGTCCCTCACGGCGATTGATGAAGCGGCCAGGAACGTGCTTCGGGCCAAATTCCGCCTCGGCTTGTTCGAGAAACCATATGTTGATCCTCAGACCGCCCTTGAGCTCAACGATACGCAGGAACAGCGCCAGCTCGCGCGGGATGCTGCGCGCAAAGCGATAGTTCTGCTGAAGAATGAGAACCGCACACTGCCGCTCGGCAAAGGAATCAAGTCGATTGCAGTTATCGGACCCGAGGCAGAGGTCGCCAAACTTGGAGGATATAGCGGATTCGGGATGAAGACCGTTTCCATCCTGGAAGGAATCAAGAACAACGTTTCCGCGGCAACGTCGGTTGTATTTCACAAGGGATGTGACCGCGGATTTGCGTCGCTTTCTCCCATACCCTCTGAGTTCTTGGTTCCTCCGGATGCCAGGCCGGGAGAGCATGGACTCAAGGGAGAGTACTTCAAAAACAGAGACCTCCGCGGGAGTCCCGACATCGTTCGTGTCGACAAAGGAATCAACTTCGAATGGGCGATCGGGTCACCGGATTCCACAATTCTGCCGGACCATTTTTCCGTTCGCTGGACTGGCAAGCTTGTCCCAACGGAATCCGGGACGTACACGCTCGGGTTCAGCTCCGATGATGGTGTCAGGTTTTACCTGGATGGCAAACTCCTCATCGACAGATGGTTCGACCGCGGCGCCACACTTGATGTTGTCACGGCTAAGCTGGAAGCTGGACACGCGTACGATCTCAAGATTGAATACTATGAAAACGAAGGGTGGGCCTACGCTGGACTGGTTTGGAACCTGAAACGTGGAGCCGATCCGCGCATACAGGCGGCGGTAGAGGCGGCGAAGAGGTCGGACGTCGCGATCGTCGCAGTTGGGATCATGGAAGGCGAAGGGTGCGATCGGGCAAATCTCGATCTTCCGGGAGAGCAGGAACGACTGATCCAGCAAGTCGCCGAGACGGGGACGCCAACGATCGTCGTGCTTATCAATGGAAACGCGGTGACGATGAAAAATTGGATCGATCGCGTATCGGCGGTGGTTGAAGCTTGGTACTCTGGAGAGGAAGGAGGTAATGCGATTGCCGATGCGCTCTTCGGTGAGTGGAATCCTGGAGGCAGATTGCCTGTGACGTTTCCGCAGACAGTCGGTCAGGTCCCGCTGTACTACAACCACAAGCCAACGGGGAGGGGCGATGACTACACGGACATCAGTGGCAAGCCGTTGTTTCCATTTGGATTTGGATTGAGCTATACAACGTTTACGTACTCTCAGCTGCAGATCACCCCGGGGTCGATCAAACCGGATGAAAAGGTCCGGGTTTCATTCGATGTCACAAACGCAGGTGACAGAAGGGGCGAGGAGGTGGTGCAGCTCTATTTGCACGATCCGGTGGCAAGTGTCACGCGGCCAGTGAAAGAACTGCGCGGATTCAAAAGGGTGATGCTCGAGCCCGGTGAGAAAAAGAGAATCGAGTTCACGTTGGGACCCGAAGAGCTCGGCTTTCTGGATGCGGCAATGAAATTTGTGGTTGAGACGGGGTCGATTGAGGTAATGGTTGGTGCTTCCTCGGAGGATGTCCGATTGAGA